>ENA-ORRN01001044-ORRN01001044.1-human-gut-metagenome-genome-assembly--contig:-NODE-1044-length-20397-cov-5.985203_pt1 | contig 20397 bp, 21 predicted proteins | sample MGYA00242174_ERZ509132 | MGnify/ENA primary metagenome ERZ509132 (study PRJEB26280, sample SAMEA2338671) | human gut metagenome | biome: human gut; feature: human-associated habitat; material: faeces... | reverse complement strand
CTCGCTTCGCTGTTGGGCGAATCTCTTCTTCTCCGCCAACACCTGAAACCCTACTGTTTAGTAGGGTTTCGTGTTTCTGTCAAGGAGATTTTGTGCGGCGATGCCGCACGCAACTGCGTTGCCGAACTCTTCGTTGCACACTCCGCTTTGCGAAATCTATTTCGCTCGCTTCGCTGTTGGGCGAATCTCTTCTTCTCCGCCAACACCTGAAACCCTACTGTTTAGTAGGGTTTCGTGTTTCTGTCAAGGAGATTTTGTGCGGCGATGCCGCACGCAACTGCGTTGCCGAACTCTTCGTTGCACACTCCGCTTTGCGAAATCTATTTCGCTCGCTTCGCTGTTGGGCGAATCTCTTCTTCTCCGCCAACACCTGAAACCCTACTAAACAGTAGGGTTTTCTGCTATTTTAAGGTAGAACTTTCGCACGCAGTGCAACAACCAAGCAAGCACTTACTCGGAATTGCTGTTTGAATTTTTGTTCATCTTATTTTGAGAGAGAAAAGTGGTTGCGCGGTAGTAGGAGTGAGGGCTAATGCGGTTTTAGGCAATCGTCAAAGATGTTACGATTACCATTTAAGGGTTACGCACATTGTTACACTTTTCGAAACAATATTAAAGACAATTGCCATAACAGCAATGACGCCTGAACGACCGTTGCCAGCAACAACTTACGTCTTCTTCTCCGCCAATCAAAAAAAAACCGACATAGGCGTTTTCAGCCTTTCAATCGGGTTTTGAAGTGGATATTAAGTTGCAACGGCATATTATAGCAAGGTATGCCAATCTCCTTTTTTCTAATCATAACACATGCAAAAACTCATTGCAATACACATATGCAACATCGCATCTCGCATTTATATTATTCTGTCCGTTACGACAACGGTGTAATACTCTTGTTCGCACTCTATTCCCGTCGGCACAAGACCTAGTTTTTGCCAAAATGATTTTGCTTGCGGATTTGTTTTAACATAGCCGAGTCTAACGTGCGTATAGCCCTCGGCAGCAAGTTGCTTGAAACAAGACGAAACTATTTTGCTTCCGACGCCCCTGCCCTGATATGCCGCCGCAACCATAAACAGACCTATAAAAACGGTTTGTTTGTCGGGATATTTTTCAATCAAATCGAGCACTGCAACTATAACGCCGGTTGCGGTGGCAACCGAGCATATGAAGATATCCGCATTGCTCAAAAGCATGCAACGCCAAAAAGTGCATATGGCTGTTGTCGTTGACGAGTACGGCGGAACGCTGGGTATAGTCACCCTCGAAGACATCCTTGAAGAACTTGTAGGCGAGATTTGGGACGAACACGACGAAGTTGTCAACTACTTCACCAAAATCGACGATGAAAATTATCTCGTAGACGGTCGTGCGGAACTCGATGATTTCTTCAAAGAATTTAATATCGACGAAAACGTAACGGAAAATTTCGACTCTCAAACCGTCAGCGGTTGGGTTATCGAGCAATTCGGAGAAATTCCAAAAAAGTCGCAATCTTTCGATTTCAAAAATCTCACGATCGTGGTCAATAAACTCACTGCACGCAAGATCATCGAAATCAAGGTTAGGATCAATCCTCAAAAGGAGGAGGAGGATGAACAAGAGCAAAAGTTCAAACTCTTTGACAAACACGAAAAAGAGGAACAAAAAGACTGATTTATTGCAATTTAGCGTTGCAAACGAAACTTAAATTTTCAAAATTCAGAGGAAAGCCACCGCTTAGGTGGCTTTCTATTTTTTGATTAAAAATTCGTACGCCTTTTTATTTACGGGCTCTTTTTACAAGCGAAAAGGACGGAAATTCCGTCCTTTTCAAACAAAATCGAATATACGATTTAACTCATTTCTTTTTCTCTTCCCTGCGCTTGTCGTTGATGATTGCAAGAGCTTTTTCGTCGATAAGGGATATACCTTCGCTCTTTGCGATTTCAACCATTTGCGTGAGAGCTGCTTTGAGGAACACTCTGGGGATCTTTGTCAGTTTTGCGCATGCCTCGTCGGTAAATTTGACTTGCGGATCGATTCTCGACGCCGCATATTTGACGGAGTTGACGTCCCCTTCCTTTGCCTGAATCTTTTCGGGATAAGGCTTTTTGAAACGAGAGCACCAGAAGTTTGTGCTATCGCGATAGCCATAATCGACGGGCACAGGCGGATAATTGTATCTTGAAACGCCGTTGATGATTGAATAGTAATACTCCTCTTTCATCCAGATTTTGTCGATTTTGAGGATAAAGTGCGCGCCGAACTTACTTGTAATTCCGTTGAAATTGCGATACGGCGGTTCGTAGCCTTCAAGGCAACCGGGCTTATCGAGATATGCGTCTTCCAAAGAACTGTCCCACGTACACTCAAACACTTGAAATGCTTCTTCGACGATTTGCGGACGGTCGCCACCGAGCACGCTGTCACGCAACGTGAAGATGCAATCTTTCATTTTTTGCTCGGTCGTGTCGCCGGGGAACCCCAATCTCACCGCTTCTTTAAAGAACTTTTTGTTGTCGGGGATAAAGTTGAGCGCAACTTTGCCCGTGCGCAAAATGTTTTGAGCGGTATTAGACGAGTTTCTGACCTCCAAAATCATCGCGTAATAGTCTTTGCCTGCGATGTAATACGGGAAGCAAAGAGAATACGAGCCGATGTTGGTTTGTCCGCTTTCCGACACCGTCGAGGCAAGCACGACGGGCATGGGGAAAAACGAAGACGTTTGATAAAAGTTGTCCACGATACGCAAATCTTTAAATTCGCTCATAGTTCACCTTCTATAAAATTGTTTACGATATTATAACGCGTTAGATACTCGAAATTATTTCAAACTTCTCACGGTGTAGCCCTCTTTTGCAAGCACACGCAATTGAAGGTTGAGTTGGTCGATAAACTCTTTGTTGGAAGAAGTTTTGACAATCATATTGATAAGGTTTTCGGTTGCTTCGGCGTTGTCCGCGTTCGACAAAAGTTTGCGGATACCCCACGTGCCTTCGAGTTCGCTGGGCGTAAGGAGCAACTCTTCCTTTCTCGTACCGCTCTTTGCAAGGTCGATTGCGGGGAAAATTCTCTTTTCGCTGAGTCTGCGGTCGAGATGAATTTCCATATTGCCCGTGCCTTTAAACTCTTCGAAAATGACGTCGTCCATACGACTTCCCGTGTCAACAAGCGCGGTTGCGATGATGGTGAGCGATCCGCCGTTTTCGATGTTTCTTGCCGAGCCGAAAAAGCGTTTGGGACTATGCAATGCGCCCGGATCGATACCGCCGGAGAGCGTTCTGCCCGTAGGCGGAATCGTGAGGTTGTACGCTCTTGCAAGTCTTGTGAGCGAGTCGAGCAAAATCACGACGTCTTTGCCCATTTCGACAAGACGTTTTGCGCGTTCGAGCAACATTTCGGCAGTCTTTGTGTGATGCTCGGGAAGTTCGTCAAACGTCGAATACACCACTTCGCCCTTTATGGAGCGTTGCATATCCGTGACTTCCTCGGGGCGTTCGTCGATGAGAAGCACTTTGAGTTCAATGTCGGGATAGTTGGTTGCGATGGAGCTTGCAATCATTTTCAGAAGCGTCGTCTTACCGGCTTTCGGAGGTGAAACGATGATGCCTCTTTGACCTTTTCCGATAGGCGATACAAGGTCGATGCAGCGAGTTGCAAACTCTCTGGGCGCAACTTCGAGGCGAATGCGCTCGTCGGGATAAATTGGCACGAGATCGTCGAAATTGGGACGTTTGCCCACTTTGTCGGATTCGATGCCGTTGATCGTTGTTACGCTCACGACTGCGGACGGTCTGCCCTCTTGCACCTTTTTGCAAAGAGAAGTCACGTAGTCGCCTCTACGCAATCCGTATTGTTTAATTTTCATTGCGGACACGTAAGCGTCCATTTCGTTAAATTCACCGTTTTTTACGCGCAAAAAGCCGTATCCGTCGGGGTTGATTTCAAGATATCCTTCACGGATTTGTTCGGTTTCTTCATCATCTTTGCGTTCTGCGATAACGTTGTCGCGTTGCACTTGATTTTGGTTTTGATTGCGGAAATTGTTTTGTTTTTGACCGTAATTGTTTTGATTGAAGCCGTTGTTGGAATATTGTTTTTGATTTTGTTGAGCGAATTGGCGCGTCGGCTGATATTTTGGTCTTTCAAATCCCTTAGGAAGCGAAATTTCGCCTATGACCTCAACTTTTGCGGGAGACGGCGTGAGAATTTGCTCGGGTTGAGCAAGGTTTTGAGCAATTTGCGGTTTTTCGCTTGTCGTTTGTTCGGTTGCATCGCCATACTTTTTAGGGCGACCGCGTCTCGGAGCTTGCGGCGGCTCTATTTCACCGTTGGTGATTTTAAAGACCATATCGACAAGTTCTGCCTTGTTCATTTTCGTTGGCGCGCTTATGCCGACTTCTTTTGCAAGGGCGCGCATTTCGAAAATGCTTTTTGCCTCTAATTCTGATTTCGAGAATTTTTGCATCATTTTCACCTATATTCGAACTTAGCGTCCGAAAAAAATTTATATTACTTTTTTAATGCCAAACAGCGTATTTTGGTGTTATGCGTCATGGAGTATATCGTCCGTTGCCGACAGAAGTCGGCAACGGCTTAAAAAGCGTAAATAAATTATTTTGAAAGTTTGTCAAGCACCAAAACTTTTGTTTCTTCGCCGTCAAAATCGGCTCTGTCGAATTCAACCGTGCAAGAGTCTGCGTAAACGATGTTTTCGTCGTCGAAAAGGGACAAAAAATCATTGACTTTGTCGATGTCAAACTCGCAATCTTTGGTCTTGTAGTGCATGGGGATCACGACATCGGGCATGATGCGATCGACGTATTCTTTTGCTTGTTGCGCATCTATCGTATAGTTGCCTCCGACAGGAACGAGCAACACGTTTACGGGCATAAGAGATTCAACCAAAATTGCGTTGCACTCCTCGCCGATGTCGCCCATATGGCACACGTCAACACCGTCCATACGATATTTGAAAATGATATTTTCCCCTCTCAGACTGCCCTTTTTATCATCGTGATACGAGCGTTGAGCAAGGATATGTACGCCGCCGATTTCGTATGCGCCCACTCTGTTGAGCACTGTGGGATCGCCGCCTACTTTCGAAACGCAGCAATGATCGTTGTGTGCGTGAGAAACCGTGACGATGTCTGCATCGACGTCGGGCATCTCATAGCCTACGTATGAATGATAAGGATCGGTGACAATCTTCGTTCCCGTGCTCTCTTCAAGCAAAAACGAGGAATGACCAAGCCATGTGATTTTCATCTTTTACTCCTTTTGTGTCAACCGTTGAGTCTGTCCACAAGCTCGCGGATTTTTTGCGAGGGATCGAGAAGATTCGCAACGGATTCGTTGACGTTTGCGGCGGCGATGATATAAGAAATATATTTTGACAAATCCGCTTCCACAAACCATTCGCACTCTTTTAGTTCTGGAATACGATACGTGAGGTTTGTCGAAAGCACTGCGTCAAACACGCCGTCCTGATATGCTTTGTTAAATTTGTCCACACCTTCGGTGAAGAGCGAGAACGTTGCAGCAAGGAAAACCTTTTTTGCGCCCTTCTCTTTTATCTCTTTTGCAAGTTTGAGGATGGAATCGCCCGTTGCAATCATATCGTCTGCAACAAAGACGTTCATACCCTCGACCGACGCGCCGATATATTCGTGCGCAACGATGGGATTGCGGCCGTTGATGATTGTTGAATAATCGCGTCTTTTGTAGAACATACCGAGGTCTAGTCCGAGCACGGAAGCGTAAAATACGTTTCTCGTCATTGCGCCTTCGTCGGGAGAAATGACCATGAGGCTGTCTTTTTTGAGTTTGACGTCGGGAAAACGTCTTGTGAGGCATTTGAGGATTTGATAGTGTGCAAAATAGTTGTCAAATCCCATAAGCGGCACTGCGTTTTGCACTCTCGGGTCGTGAGCATCGAACGTGATGATGTCCGCAACGCCCATATTTTGAAGTTCGAGAAGCATTTGAGCGCAGTCAAGCGATTCTCTTGCGCTGCGTCTGTGCTGTCTGCCGCCGTAGAGCATCGGCATAATGACCGTGATACGCTCGGGCTTGCCCATGCATGAACATATTATGCGTTTGAGGTTTTGAAAATGCTCGTCGGGTGTGAGCGGAATCTCTTTTCCGAAGAAAGGATAGGTCACGCCGTGATTGCCCGGATCGCAAATGATGTACAAGTCTTTGCCGCGAACGGTTTCGCAGATGATACCCTTTGCGTCGCCGTTTGTGAAGCGCGGGCAGTCGGATTTAAGAATAAACGTTCCGTTGTGGAGTTTGTTGCCGAGGTGCGATTCGCTGAACAGTGTGATGAGTCGTTTGTCTATAAGTTGAGCAAGTTCTTCAGCGCCGGGAGTGGCGATGATGGCGATGGGCGCGCTGGGCGTCTCTCCGTAAATAGATAAATCCGGTGTCATTTGTGCCTCCGTTGTTTTCAAGCAAAGTATAACAAATAAATTTTGGATTGACAATCATTATTGCCAAACAAAAAAATAATATTTTTTATTCGAGATTTTTATGCTTTTTTCGCATTATTTTCGCATTTTTTTAATGCTTTTTTGTCGGCATTTACCCCCCCCCATTGAAAAAAACCGCGTCAACGTATTCGTTTTTGTGTTTTAAGCAAATTCATATAGGTTTTGCCTATCCTCAAATATTCAGAATTTCCACCAATATCGAATTCATAACAGCCATACCCTCTCTCGTCAAAGACGCATAGCCGTTTTTTCTTTCAAAATACTTTTCCAGATTTTGCGGAACAAGTGGCAAAAGCTCTTCTTTTATGCCTTTATTCGTGCGCAAAGCAAGCATAATTTCCTCTTCTTTCACGTCTTTTCCCGTAAGATATTCGCAAAAATCACGGCAAATTTCGTCATATGTATTTGCGCTTTCCACAGCATTTTTATAGTCGCTTAACGAGCGGAAATTCGCATACCTAACCTGCCCGGAAAAATCTTTCGTCGTATTGACGTTTATCTTCGATTTTTTCAAAAAAGAATGTGCGCCTGCGCCGAAGCCGAGATATTCTTCCCTTTGCCAATAGCCGAAATTGTGCAAGGAAATCTTGCCGTCCTTTGCAAAGTTGGACACTTCGTATCTTTCAAATCCGCTTGCGTTTGCGCAATCGTACGCACAATCGAACAAATCCTGCGTTTTATCGTCGTCGGGCAAGACAATTTTGCCTTGTTTGACCATTCTATCAAGCGCAGTGCCCTCTTCGACGCTCAATTCGTACATCGACAAGTGTTTCACAAGCGGCGCAAGCGTTTCGACTTCGGCTTTTATTCGCTCGTTCGTGTCGAACGGCAGTCCGATTATAAGGTCGGCGGACACGTTGTCGAAATAACGCCTTGCAAGTTTGATTTTTTCTATTGCGGTTTTTGCGTCGTGAAGCCTGCCGATTGCTTTCAAATTGTCGTCGAAAAGGCTCTGAACTCCTATGCTGATTCTGTTTACGCCGACGTCTTTGTAAAGTTCGAGTTTTTGCTCGTTTATGCTTTCGGGATTGCACTCTATCGTCCACTCTTTAAGGTGGGATAAATCGAACCTGCAGGCAAGATTGTTGAGAAGCGACCACATAAGACTTCCTTCAATCAAACTCGGCGTGCCACCGCCAACGTAAATCGTGTCTGTTTTCTCTTTTCCGTATTGCTCGCTTGCAAGCCTGATTTCATCGTCTAACACGTTTAGATACTCGAAAATCGCTTGTTTATCATGGCAAGCGTAAGAGTTGAAATCGCAGTAGCGACACTTTGATTTGCAAAACGGAACGTGGATGTAAAGTTGCATGTTTTTTATTGAAAACCCCGAAAATTTTGACGTTTTCGGGGCGATTTTTTATTTGTTGGGATCGACTTTGAGTATGGAAATAAACGCCTCGCTCGGCACTTCTACGCTGCCCACTTTGCGCATACGTTTCTTTCCTTCTTTTTGCTTTTCAAGCAGTTTTTTCTTTCTCGTTATATCGCCGCCGTAGCACTTTGCAAGCACGTCTTTGCGCATTGCTTTCACCGTTTCTCTTGCAATGATTTTGCCACCTACGGTTGCTTGAATTGGGATTTCGAAAAGCTGTCTGGGGATGACGTCTTTAAGTTTTTCGGCAATACCTCTGCCCCTTGCGTATGCGTTATCTTTGTGCACTATAATGGAAAGCGCGTCGCACATATCGCCGTTTATCATCATATCAAGACGTACAAGATCACTCTTTTCGTATCCGTCCATCTCGTAGTCGAGGGACGCATAACCGCGCGTCCTTGACTTCAAACTGTCGAAAAAATCGTAGATTATTTCGTTGAGCGGCATACGATAGATAATTTGCACGCGCGTGGGATCGATATAGCTCATATCAATAAAAACTCCCCTCTTGCCTTGGCAAAGCTCCATAATAGGGCCGACGTACTCGGGCGGAGTATAAAGCGTTGCTTTGACGATAGGCTCTTCGATGCTTGCGATTTCGCTGGGATTTGGCAAAGCCGTAGGATTGTCGATGGTCAACTTTTCGCCGTTGGTTTTTGTTACGATATACGAAACGCTGGGCGCAGTGGTGATAAGGTCGAGATCGAACTCTCTTTCAAGTCTTTCCTCGATGATTTCCATGTGCAAAAGTCCCAAAAATCCGCAACGGAATCCAAAACCGAGAGCGGTTGAAACTTCGGGATCGAAGCTCAAAGACGCGTCGTTGAGCTGCAATTTCAAAAGAGCTTCTTTGAGATCGTCGTATCTTGCGCCGTCCGCAGGAAAAACGCCCGTATAAACCATCGGAGTTGCCTTTTTGTAGCCGGGAAGAGCTTCTTTTGCCGGGTTTTGAGCATTGGTGATCGTATCGCCCACAGCGGTGTCGCTGACGTTCTTTATGCTTGCCGCGATATAGCCGACTTCGCCCGAGGAAAGCACGTCGCAAGGACGCATACCCGGTGAAAAATAACCGACTTCGACAACCTCGAACGTCTTGCCCGACGACATCATTTTTATCGTATCGCCGACTTTTACAGTACCGTCCATTATGCGCACCATAGAAATTGCGCCGCGATAATTGTCGTAAAAACTATCGAAAATTAGCGCTTTGAGAGGAGCGTCGTCGTCGCCTTGCGGAGCAGGCAATTTTTCGATTATTTGCTCGATAAGATTGTCTATGCCTATGCCCTCTTTTGCAGAAACCAGCGGACAACCGTCGGTGTCAAGCCCTATTATGTCCTCAACTTCGAGTTTCACTCCGTCAACGTCGGCGGAAGCAAGGTCGATTTTGTTGATAACAGGCAATATTTCAAGGTCGTTTTCAAGAGCAAGATAGACGTTTGAGAGTGTTTGCGCCTCTACGCCTTGCGTTGCGTCGACGACAAGCAATGCGCCCTCGCAAGCGGCAAGAGAGCGAGATACCTCGTAGGTAAAGTCAACGTGACCGGGAGTGTCGATTAGATTGAAAATGTACTCCTCACCCTTGTACTGATAATACAATCTGCACGTTTGCAGTTTTATGGTGATGCCTCTCTCTTTTTCGATTTCCATATTGTCGAGCAATTGCTCGCTCATTTCGCGCGCGGAAACCGTACCCGTCTTTTCGATGAGTCTGTCGGCAAGCGTACTCTTGCCGTGGTCGATGTGCGCGATTATGGAAAAATTGCGTATATGTTTCTTGCTCAATTTGCCCTCGTATTTTGCGATTTCTTACAAATATATAAAAAATCGCAATAAATTTTGAAAACTGTTGACTTTATTATAATTGAATAATAAAATTTTATCAACAAAATAAAATGACAAATACGGGGGTTTCAAGCATGAATTTTCAATGGCTTTTCGATAGACCTATCGCGCACCGCGGTTTGCACGACGAACAGTATCCCGAAAACAGCATGCCCGCTTACGAGCAAGCGATTGCGCACAATTTCAACATCGAAATCGACGTTCACGTTTCAAAAGACGGCGAAGTGGTGGTTTTCCACGACGACAACCTCAAAAGAGTGTGCGGCGTTGACAAACTCGTCAAAGATTGCACTGTGAAGGAGCTTAAATCATATCCGCTTGCAAACAGCGAGTACGTTATCCCCACTTTCAAGGAATTTCTTGCACTAGTTGACGGCAAAGTCGGTATTTTGTGCGAGATAAAAGGCATCAATCCCTTCGATCATCGCATCGTGCGCGAAACGATAAAAGTGCTCGACGAAGTCGGATACAAAGGCAACATCGCCCTTCAATCCTTCGATTTCGGCGCGGTGCTTTATGCCAAACGTCATTCGAACTACGCTTGCGGCGAACTTTGCACCTGGTGCTCCCCCGACGGAAAACACAATAGATGGTGGGCAACCGATTTTATGGGCAAACTTTGGATAAACAAAATCACGCGCCCCGATTTCATCGCATACGACGTGCGCGCGGTTGACAGAAATTTGCCGGAAAACAAATGGATTGTCAAATGGAGCAAAAAATTGCCTATCCTTATGTGGACGATAAAGTCGCAAGAAACGCTCGAAAACGCCACAAAGTACGCAAACAACGTGATTTTCGAGCATATGGACGCCGCACTGATGGACAGCCTTGCACGCAAGTTTATGCCCTTCCGCTGTTCTGAAAAGAACTTGCCCTCGAACAAATAATCGATTGCAAGTTTGCAGCCGCGATAGAATTTGCGACAAGCAAAACCGTAAGCGGCAAGATTCATTCGATAAAATTGCAACAATGTCATTTTTAACAACTAAAAACGACGCCCGTTGAGCGTCGTTTTTAATATAGATCTTACGATAAACTTCGTTTTAGTCCTCGTCCTTTTTGAGCTTTGCACTCAAACCTTTGAAGAAGTTTTTGAGCGTTGCGCCGACGGTTTCCGGCATAGCTTTGATATCCACGATCTTTGTGTTGTTTGTTATGGAATAGCTCACGTAAGCGTAGTAGCCGATCAAAAGCACCGTAAACACGCAGAATGTGATGTAGAATGCGCCCGTCGTTTCGAAGTTGGTGATTGCGGACGAAATCACACCGCTCTTTACAAAACCGCTTTGGTTCATAAGTTGAGCGTAGTTGAGGAAGCCGAGGAAGGACATTCCGCTCGTCACGAAATACATTCTCTTGTCACCGCTGACCATCGTAAAGATAAACGCAAGTGCGATTGCAAGGAACAAATACGTGTATGTCACCTTTATCGTGAACACTGCAATAACCGCAAACGTAAAGGACGCAAGGAGCAACAGCTCTTGTTTGTTGCGGTTCTTGAAGTAAAGCGAGATAACGTACGCTTCGAGCACCAAGAGGAAGATGAGGTTGAGGATGTTGACGCTTTGTTGCGAGGATTTGCCGTTCATACCCACCATGCCGTAGAGGTTGAACGCATTTTTGACAAAGTAGTTGACGTTGGTCATTTGTCCCATCATCAATTTGAAACCGTAGAAAGCGTCGCCCGCTGTGATTTGATGAATCGCGCAAGGAATGGTAAGCGCGTAGGCAAGCACGAAGCATGCGGGCAAACCGAACACGATTTTCGCTCTGTTGGACGTAAATTTTTTCTTGTCGTCGTTGTCTTTGATGTACATGTACACGAAGTATGCAACGACGATGGGCGCAATTGCCATCGCTCTCAAATCGAGCACTGCGGCAAGAGTCATCACAAAGTAAGTTGAAATATACTTTTTGTTGATCATTAAAATCAACGCACCGACGATAAGAGCAATCAAAAGACTTTCGAACGTTGCGGTGTGGCCGCTCACCATAAGTGCGAACGGAAGCATTGCGTACACTGCCGAATAAACGGTTGCCAGCTTGTTGCCAACCTGCTTTTTGCCATAGAAATAAATCATCGCGATCACTGCCAAATCGGCAATTACGTTGATAAGGCGAAGCAAAATGGAAAGCGAAGCGTCGTCAAGGTTTTGACCGACGAAGCCAAGCACGGACAAAATGTAAATCACGCCGGGTGAATACGTAACGGTCGTGTTTGCGGAAGCCATCTTCTCTGCAAAGTTGAATACGCCGTTGTTTACGCCGAGGTATTTTCTTGCAATAGAGAGCGTGTTGGTCATCTCGCTGCCCATTCCGTACATCGTGAGCAAAATCACAAGGCGAATTGCCGCCGCTCCGAGCAAAATCATGCTTACGATAAAGGCGTCGCTTTGATACCATTTCGTTGCAAACGTGGTGGATTTCTTCTCAAAGACCGCTGATTTGCCGAAATCGGCGAAAGCGTCTTTTCTTGCATACAAGCGTCTGATGAGCACGTATGCACAGCAAAGCAAAGCCACGCCGAACAAACTCATAAGCACCGTGAAGCAGATGCCGTTGACGTCTGCGCCGGTGTTGACGGTTTTTGCTTTTTTGAAGTTGATAAGCTCGAAACCTTCGGGCACTTCACTGACTCTTGAAACGTTTACATTGTCGAAATATACCGTGCCTTTGCAGCTGTTTTCTTGCGAACCGATGCAAAGCGCAATCGTGAGATAATCGGTGTTTTTGGGCTTGACGTAGAAAGTGCTGGTAACGAAACCGTTGGTCTTTTGAGAGTGCGTAACGAACTTATATTCAACGTTTTCAAGGAAAGAAACATATGCGCCTTGTTTGTTGGAAAGTTCGGCGTCGATTTTCATATCGACGGTGACTTTGTAAATCTTGTTGACTTCAACCTTGACGGATTGTTTGAGATAACTGTAACCTGCCGATTTGTTTTCGATTTTGAGAACGTTGTCGCCGGACTCGGAATCCGAGCGTTGCACTCTTGCAAACGATACGCTCGATGATGACGTCGTCCAACCCTCGAATTTGTTTTCCGACGTAAACGTGGAAAAATCACCGTTGGTGACGAGGTTTACGCCCTCTTCGCTCTCTGCGTTGTTGCATGCCGTAAATGCGAAAAGTGCCAGTACGAATACCAGCACTAACGCACTTATGAAAATTGTTTTTCTTTTCATTGTGTTCCTCTAAAAAAATCGGATTTCTGCAATTAGACTTCTTTGAGTTTTGCAGCTTTACCGGTTCTTTCTTTCAAGTAATAGAGTTTTGCGCGTCTGACTTTGCCGTGGCGAACGACTTGGATGCTGTCGATCTTGGGCGAATGAAGCGGGAACGTTCTTTCAACGCCGACGCCGCATGCGATACGACGAACTACGATTGTTTCGCGGATGCCGCCGTTCTTTCTTGCAATGACGATTCCCTCGTAAGTTTGGATACGTTCTCTCGTACCTTCAACAACTTTGACGTTCACTCTGACGGTGTCGCCGATTGCGATTGCAGGCAAGTTTTGTTTCATGCCTTCTCTTTCGATTGTGTCGATAATGTTCATTTTTGACCTCCTGTATTTGCGCGATGTTCACGACAAGCGTCTCTTGTTCGGCGGAACATCCGAGTCACGCGTGTTATATTATCATAAATAAATTTATTAAACAAGCAAAAATACAATATAAATTTGCTTTTTAATCAATTTCTTTCGATTTTTATTCAATTTCTAGGATATTTTGCGTCGTTTGCGCAAAAAGCGTTCTCGATATGGCGGATTCCTTCGTCGTCGATTGCCACTATATCGAAGCGCACGTTTACACCGCTCAAATGCTTTTGCGTCGTATATGATTTCGCCGCCGTGACGTATCTGGCGACTTTATATGGAGTGACCGCCTCTTCCGGCGTTCCGAACTCACTGCCGTATCTCGTTTTTACCTCGACGAAAACAATCGTTCTTTCCGCCTTCTTCAAAGGATTGATTTTCAGCAATTCGTGCACGAATTTTTCAAAACGGAATTTGGCGTTTTGCTTGATTAGATTGCCGTTTTCATCGGTATAGCACTCGCAAATTATATCCACCTCGCAATCGCAGTATTTTGCGTTGCGTTCGAGAATTTTATAGCCATCTTTTTCAAGGTATTCGGCGGCGATTTTCTCGCCTATATCACCTGCAAATCTCGTGTTCATTTCACAAAGTTTCCTATAAACGATCTGCGGTGTATCGGCGTTGCCCCAAACTCTTTTAGAGCGGCAATATGCTTTGCAGTTCCGTAGCCCATATTGTGTTCGAAGTCGTATTGCGGATATGTTTTTGACATGTTTTCCATATATCTGTCTCTCGTCACTTTTGCGACAATAGAAGCTGACGCTATGGAATACGAGAGCGCATCGCCGTGAATTATTCCGAAAGTTTTATAAGGAATATCAAGTTGCAGTGCGTCGACAATCACGATATCGGGTTTGACACAAAGGGACATAATTGCATCGCGCATACAAGCTTTGGTTGCGTTCAGAATATTCATTTCGTCGATTTTTTCGGGAGGATAAGAAACCGTTGATACCGCAACCGCTTTTGACAAAATGACGTCGAAAAGTTTTTCACGCTTGCCCTTGCTCACCTTTTTACTGTCGTTTACTCCGACGATAAGATCATCAAGATCCATAATAACCGCCGTGCAAGTCACGGGACCGGCAAGCGGGCCTCTGCCCACTTCGTCCACTCCGCAAATATAGCGATAGCCTTTTTCGCGCAGTTGATTTTCATACGTCATCAAATCTTTGGGGTCGACCATAATTTTCATCCTTTACATACGTATTTGTATTGATATTTCGACATTCTAATGCGATGAATTAACTATTAATGCCGATACTTTGCAAAAAAATCAGTTTTCGGAAAGCGTAATTTTCTTGGGTTTTTCAAGCATGATTTTGCCAAGTTTGCCCTTTCTGAAATCGTCGATAACCATCTTTGCCGTGCGCTCGTAATCGGGTTGATTGCCTTTGAGTTTGAAGCCGCGCGCCATTGCGATTTGCTCGAAAATCTGCAACGTATCGTCGCTCAACTCGCCGAGATTGTAGCGATTTTTGAGCGCGTCGGGATAAATCTTTTTCATCTCGTCGATGAAGTCGAAGCAAAGCTCGCTCACGTCCAGAATATCTTCCCTTATCGAGCCGATATACGCAAGGTGATGCGCAACCTTTTGATCCTCGAACTTGCCCCACAACGTGCCCGGCGTGTCCAAAAAATCAACGTTGTCGATGGACAACCATTGCTTTCCGCGCGTAACGCCCGGTCTGTCACCCGTAACCGCTTTTGCCTTTTTTACCATAGCGTTTATGATGGTGGATTTTCCGCTGTTGGGAACGCCCACAACCATAGCTCTGACCGATATATTTGCGCCCTTTTGGGCATATTTTTCAATTTTGTCGGCAACAACTTTTTTGAGTCCTGCCACGATTTGCGAGCAATCGCCCGAAGTACCGATTGCCTTTACGTAAGGTTTTCCTTGTCTTTCAAACTCTTTGCACCACAAATCGAGGTCGTTTTTTTCAACGAGGTCGCACTTGTTGAAAACGTAAAGCACCCTCTTGCCTTGCAAAAGCTTGTTGAAAAGCGGATTGTCGCAAGAGTAAACCGCTCTTGCATCAATGACGTAAATAAGCGCGTCGACAAGACGGAGATTGTCCTCCATCATGCGTATCGCCTTTGTCATATGTCCGGGAAACCATTGAATGTTCATATTGCCTCGTTAACGATTTTCGGCAATCTAACAAACAATTTTGAAAAAGTCAGCGTTTCGATATGCCTATAAATCGAATTTGAAGATACATATATCTTCTTTTCAAAAAACCGTCTTATCGACGGTGTTTTTTCTTCCTTTTGGGAAGGTACAATTTTAAGTCCACGCCTTTAAAAAGGTCGGGACGATTTTTCATCGTGATTTCAAGAGATTTTTCCTCTCTCCACTTCGCAATGTCCTTGTGGTTGCCGCCGAGCAACACTTCCGGAACGCTGCGACCTCTGTACACTTCGGGACGAGTGTATTGAGGATATTCCAAAAGCCCGTTTGAAAAACTCTCCTCTTTTGTCGATTCGTCACATCCCAAAACGCCGTCAAGGTATCTTGCAACAGTGTTGATAACAACGAGTGCCGGCAATTCTCCGCCCGTAAGCACGTAATCGCCTATTGACAGCTCTTCGTCTATACATATGTCGAGTGCACGTTGATCTACGCCTTCGTAATCGCCGCAAAGAATGAGAATCCTATCCTCTTTTGCAAGGCTTTCAACCTTTTTTTGACAAAGTTTCGTGCCGCGCGGCGACATATAAACGCGCCATGCCTCGTGCTTGGGATCGACAGCTTCGATTGAGGAAACGATGGGATCGGGCGTCATAACCATACCCGCGCCGCCACCGTAAGGCGTATCGTCGGTTTTTAGATGTTTATCCTTTGAAAAGTCGCGTATGTTGGTTATTTCCACGCCAAATTTGCCCGAATCGATTGCCTTTCCCAAAAGGCTTTGATTCAGGACGTCGAAATATTCGGGAAAAATCGTCAATACGTCGAATTTCATATCAGTTGTACACCACTACGCGAGGGAATATCATATCGTCGAGCACCATCTTTCCGCCTTCCAAATCAACGGATTTGATAAGGTTTGCGATTGCCGGAAAAGATAGCGAATCGTTGCCGTTTTTGACAACGTAAACGTCGGCAGAGCCGTATTGCAACACGTCGCAAACTTCGCCCACGACTTCACCTCCGACTACGACGTCAATCCCTATCATATCGACGATATAATACTTTCCGTCGGGAAGTTTGGGAAGGTCGTTGCGATTTGCCGTGACGAACTTTCCGCGCAAGAGTTCGGCTTTTTCAACGCTGTCTACGCCCAAAAGCGTGAGATATCCAACGTTTCCTTCGGGCGAGATGTGTTCGATGTCGTATTCAACCGAGTCGATTTTGATTTTTTTTAGGCGAGAAAACCGTGCGGAATCCGAGGAGTAAATCTCGATTTTGATTTCTCCTTTCAGTCCGCGCGGTTTCAAAACCTTGCCTATTGTCAATTCAGATTTCATCTTTTTCTTCGATGACGACGTTGTATCTTACGTTGCTCTTCGAACTTGCGGATTTGACGAGAGTGCGGATTGCTTTTGCAATTCTGCCCTGCTTGCCTATGATCTTGCCGATGTCCTTTTTGGCAATCGTGATAACGATGTCGTTTGCATTGTTTGCATCTCTTTGCTCGACGGTGTAATCTCCGTCTGGAACGAGAGATGAAACAAGATATTCGACCAGTTCAATCATTGTCGTCACCAATTACTTCTTCTCGACTATACCTTGAGAAACGAGCAATCCCATAACCGTATCGGTGGGTTGTGCGCCGTTTGCAAGCCATTCTTTTGCTTTGTCTGCGTCAATGACGATTTGCTTCGGCTCGGACACGGGGTTGTAGAAACCGATTTGGTCGATATACTTGCCGTCTCTTGCTTTGCGAGAATCCATTGCAACGATACGATAGAAAGGAGCTTTTGTTGCGCCCATTCTGGTGAGTCTAAGTTTAACCATAATAGTTAATCCTCCATTTGTGATAAGATTTTTATTGATATATTTCTATATTTTTGCAATTTTTAGAATACTTCGTGCGGTTTTTGTCAGAACAAGCCTTTCAAACCTCTCAAACCTTTAAGACCGCCCTTTTGCATTCTTGCCATCATATCCTTGGTCATTTCAAACTGTTTGAGCAGTTGATTGACTTCCTGTATGCTTGTTCCGCTACCCCTGGATATGCGTTTTTTTTGCGACGCCTTGATGATTTCGGGATTTCTTCTTTCCTTCGGCGTCATGGATTGTATGATTGCTTTTGTCCTTACGATTTGCTTTTCGTCGATTTGCGCGCCCTGTTTGAGCTTGCCCGAAAAGCCGGGTATCATCGACATCATATCTTGCAGATTTCCCATCTTCTTCATGCTGTCGAGCTGTTGTAAATAATCTTCGAGGTCAAAAGAATTTTCTTTGAGTTTCTTTTGAAGCTTTGCTGCGTCCTCTTGGGATATTGCCGCTTCCGCTTTCTCAATGAGCGTAAGCACGTCGCCCATGCCGAGTATTCTCGACGCCATGCGTTCCGGATGGAAAGGTTCGAGATCTTCCATCTTTTCGCCCGTGCCGTTGAACTTGATAGGTTTGCCCGTCACTGCTTTTATGGAAAGTGCCGCGCCGCCCCTCGTATCGCCGTCGAGCTTTGTCATGATGACGCCGGTGATGTCGAGTTTGTCGTTGAAAGTTTGAGCAACCGTAACCGCGTCTTGTCCCGTCATGCTGTCGACAACAAGCAAAATCTCGGTGGGTTTGACTGCGTTTTTGACGTTGATAAGCTCTTGCATGAGAGCTTCGTCGATATGCAAACGGCCTGCGGTGTCGATAATCATCGTATCGTAACCGTTCTTCAAAGCATATTCAACGCCTGCTTTTGCAATCTTTACGGGGTCTACCTGTCCCATATCGAAACATTCGGTATTTGCTTTTTTCGCAACCACGTGAAGTTGTTGGATTGCCGCAGGTCTGTATATATCCCCTGCAACCAAAAGCACTTTTTTGTTTTGCTTTTTGAGATAGGTTGCAAGTTTGCCGCACATCGTGGTCTTGCCCGCGCCTTGCAAACCGCACATCATATAGATTGTGGGTTGTTTGTCGCTGACGGCAAGTGTTTGATGAGTGCTACCCATGAGCGCGCAAAGTTCGTCGTTGACGATTTTGACGATTTGTTGCGCAGGCGTCAAAGATTTGAGAATATCCTCTCCGAGAGCCTTTTCGCTCACTTTTGCCGTAAAATCCTTTACGACGTTGTAGTTTACGTCCGCTTCGAGCAAAGCAACACGAATTTCACGCATAGCTTGCTTTATCTCAAGTTCCGTCAACTTGCCTTTGTTGCGGAGTTTTGAGAATATATGGTTCATTCTGTCCGACAAGCTTTCAAAAAGTGCCATTTATTCCTCCAATAACAACCGAAGTTGCTTTGCGCAATGTTTTGCCACGTCGTCGTCAACCTTTTCAAGCGAATCGATAACGGCGTGCATTTTTCTGTCTTTCTCGACGAGGCGGAGCTTTTGCTCATACTCGCAAAGATGCTTTTCACCTTTGTTTATGCCGTCGAGAACCGCCTGACGTGATATGCCGACAATGTTTGCGATTTCCCCAAAAGACAAATCCTCGTCATAGTGCATAACGAGCATATCGTTTTGTCTTTGAGTCAGCAGGGCACCGTAGTAGCTCCTGAGCGTGGAAATCTCAAATCTATCCATATCACCCTATCAAGCATAAGAGCTTGACACAATAATACTCCTTAAAAAATAAGGTGTCAAGCATTTTAACATTACATATAAATTATTTAATATATAATTTTTCAAATGATATTAAAATGATAAACAACAACTTGTAAAAAATCAAAATTCCGCATATCTAAAACGTCTGATGTTGGTTTAAGCACTATCCCACAAGTTTCAACTGCTATTTTGAGCGCAATATTGAGATGAAAAACAAGAAAGAGCCTGTCAACATAGACAGGAGCGTACTTTGCGTACGTGACTGTTTATGGGGCAGACTCTGACGCAGTTATTCGCTCTATAGTGCGCTCAAAGCAATGCGTTGATAAAATCTTTCGCGTCAAAAGGAATCAAATCGTCGATTTTTTCACCGACTCCGACGTACACGACGGGAAGTCCGAGTTCTTCGCTGATTGCAAGCACCACACCGCCCTTTGCCGTTCCGTCAAGTTTGGTGAGTATAATTCCGTCCGTGTCGATGTCCTCGCTAAAAATTTCCGCTTGCGACACCGCGTTTTGTCCCGTTGTTGCGTCGAGAACGAGATATTTGCGGAAGTCCGCATTGGGCAATTCTCTCTCAACTACACGGCAAATCTTTTGAAGCTCCGCCATAAGATTTTTCTTGTTGTGAAGTCTGCCGGCGGTGTCAACCAAAATCACGTCGTTTCCTTTCGCTTTTGCGGAAGATATTGCGTCGAATACGACTGCGGCGGGGTCTGCGCCCTCGTTGTGACGGATAACTCTGACGCCTGCACGCTCGCCCCACACTTCGAGTTGTTCGCTTGCAGCGGCTCTGAACGTGTCTGCCGCCGCAACCACTACGGAATGTCCTTGATCCTTGAACATATGCGCGAGTTTGCCGATTGCGGTGGTTTTTCCCACGCCGTTGACGCCCGAAAGCAAAATCACAAGCGGATATTCGTATTCGGGGATATCGTAATCGATATCCTCGATCATAAGCTCGGCAAGCACGCTTTTTGCGTCCTCAGGCTTTTTAATTTTGCGTTTAAATATCTCGTCTTTTAGCTCTTCGATGAGGTTTTCGGTTGCCGTTATACCGACATCGGCGGTGAGCAACGCTTCTTCGAGATTCTCATAAAACTCATCATTGAGTTCTCTCGCCGAGAAAGCAAAAAACAATTTCTTTGAAAACGCGTCTTTGGTTTTCTTTATCCCTTGTACGATTTTTTGAAAAAATCCCATATTTTACTCCATATCTATATACGTTGCGTTTCACAACGGTTATAACGCCTGCGGCGGTAATATGCACGCAAAGCGTGCGTGATTTTGTCCTTGCGTGAGCGTTGTGTACTCTTAATACAACTTCCCCCTTCCTCACGTGTTTGGACTTCGGCGTTTGCGCACCGCAATCCGCCTCG
>ENA-ORRN01001039-ORRN01001039.1-human-gut-metagenome-genome-assembly--contig:-NODE-1039-length-20479-cov-5.695946_pt1 | contig 20479 bp, 23 predicted proteins | sample MGYA00242174_ERZ509132 | MGnify/ENA primary metagenome ERZ509132 (study PRJEB26280, sample SAMEA2338671) | human gut metagenome | biome: human gut; feature: human-associated habitat; material: faeces... | reverse complement strand
CGTCCACTGCGATGACCTGCGGATTCATGCCGCGCAGCACCATGGGAATGCCCTCCGCCTTCGGGCAGAGCGAGAGCACATCCGTGTGGTTGCCGAGTTCCATCTGCGCTCTTCCCTTACAGCACACGGCGATCTCGCCCCGCTCGTCGATGACCGCGACGCGCAGAAGCTACTGGAGGCGAAGGAGCGCAGCGCGCTTTTAAACGCGGCGCTGGCCGCGCTCACGTCGGAGGACCGGGAAATTTTTCTGCGCCGGTATTACTACAACCAGACCGCCGGACAGATCGCAGAAGCACTGCATATGAACCCCAGCACGGTCCGCAGCCGACTTTTGCGCGGGCGGCAGTCGCTGAGGACGGAATTACAGAAAGGAGATGTGCAGATTGAAGATCTCTGTGCAGAGTCTGTTTGAAGACTATGAGGAAAACACCGTTCCGCTGAGCCGGGACGCGGACGCGGAGCGGATTCTGGAAAAAACGCGGGCCAAGCTGCCGGGGGTGAAGCGGAAGCGCCCGCTCGGTCTTGTGCTGGTCGCAGCAGCGGCGGCCGTCGCCGTTTTGTGCGGCGCGGCGGCGATCGTACATTACGCGACTGTCGGGGACGGCACGGGAAGCTATGTCCTGCCGGACACGCTCCGCTATGACGAGGAAAACAAGAAGACGATTCTGGTGGATACGCCGTTTGAATGGAACAACCCTATCAGCTTCGACACCGAAGGCCGGACGGACGGAAAGATCTGCGGCATGCGGCTCGGCTGGCTGCCGGAGGGCTGGGGCACCGGCTACACCCAAACGGCCTATGATGTGATTGCCCAGCGGGACGCCGAACAGGCGCAGAGCCTGCCGCAGGACGAGCGGGAGCTGGTGGTCTATACCTACGACCTCTTTGCCGTGCAGGACGTGCGGAAGGACTACAGCGTGCAGTGTATGTCCGCCGACGAAGTCGCCGGGTGCGACTTCCTCTGCGGCGGTACGCGGACGGAGATCACAAAGCAGGGGACGATCGGCCCCTACGACGCGTCGTGGGTCGAGACACACTGGCAGCATTCAAGTCCGGACTCCGACGCGCCGGAGGAGTGGACCATGCAGCTGCTTCTGCTGTATGACCGGGAGAAACTCTGCGTCGTCGTCATCAGCGCCGGCTGGGACGATGCGGAACGGATCGCGGAACATCTGGAGATCGTGGAGACGTCTGTTGACGCCCCGCAGCCCGATCTGACAAACGGAAGGGGCTTCCGTTGGATCGGCGGTGTTGGATAGTCGGAAACGGCTTCGACGGAACGAGGCTCCGCGCTAAGCGCGGGGCCTCTTGCGCCTGTTTCCTTCTTTCCAAAGCGCAAACGCTTCGCTGGTTTGCGCTTTGGGATCTAGACCTCGACAGAACGAGTTATTATCCCAACAGCTCTTTTGCGTTCCAGTATGCGATTTTTTTCGCTTCTTCTTCCGTGAAGTCCATTTGATTCAGAATGTGGAAATAGGCGGCATAGATTTCCGTGGGCTGCAAATGCCGGTTGTCGGGATAATCTGTTGCAAACAGAAGCCGGTTCGGACCGAATTTCCGCAGGAGATCGTTGGTTCCTGCGATGCCGTATGTGCGGACGTAAGCGGGAAGAATTGCAGAAACATCCACATAGCAGGCAAGCGGGAGCAGCTGTTCCCATTGGAACGCGCCCATATGCGAGACGATCAATTTCAAATCGGGATAGCGTTCCACTATCTTCACAACGCGCCTTACCGCAGACAGATCATCATCTGCATTTGGATAGGAATGAACGGCCACGGGGATGCGGCGTTCCTGCGCAAATGCGAAGACAGCGCGATTGTAATCAGAATCAAGCGCCAGAGCGGAATTGTTCGGGTGAAGCTTGATGCCGTCCAGCGCGTGATCGGCAAGGGCGCGGCAAAGCGCATCGACTGATTCAACGGAAGAATTTCGGGGATCAATATCCGCAAACGCATAAAATCTGCCAGGACAGCACCGCTTCATCTCGAAAAGGTTCCGGTGTACCGCATCGACGCTGAACGCCATCGACATCAAAAACGGATCGTTGAAGGGCATGATGACCGCTCGTTCGATGTTGTTTTCGCGCATGATCTGCGCATATTGATGCAGGTCTGCAAATCTCCACACATCGTCAGAATCTGGATTGGCGGCATGTACCGCGTCCGGCAGGATATGAATATGGGCGTCGATCTTTTTCAGCGTTTGCCAGTCTGTAACAGTCGTAGCAATCCCTCCCGCGTTCCGATATGCCGGTTCTCAGCCTTCTTTGGATAGATACTCCTCGAGAATGTCTGCCGCGCAGTAGACCATTTCCGGACACGGACGTTTTTTGTAATAGCCGTCGGTGCGCGGCTCAGGCGGCTGGGGTTTGAAATCCGGGTCGAGGCCCAGCAGCTGACGGCAGATGAGTGAGCCGTTGCGCGCCTCGAATTCTCCCGCAAGCTGCCGCAGCGTTTCATAGCTTTTTGCCTTCGCCGCCCGGTCGGTCGGGTCTGCCGGGCCGCAGAGCAGGCCGTAGGCCATGAACATCCCATTGACTGCGCCGCAGACATTGCGCATGCCTGCCATCCCGCCGCCAAAGCCGGAGGCGATCTTCAATGCGGTATCTCTGTCCATCTTCTCTTCCGCGAAGGCCAGAAAGACGGCCTGCGCGCAGTTGCAGCCCTCCAGAAAAAGTTCTCTTGCACGTTCTGCTTTTGTCATGTGTATTCCTCCTGCGGCTCAAACCGCTTTTCAAGTCTGAATTTCTTCCCACCGCACCGGCGGCAGCGGATGCCGCCGCGCTGTTCCTCCAGTGCCTGCACGACCGTCCCGCGCCGCAGATAGCGCGACTGCGTCCCGCAGCCGAGGCACGTCACGACATACACGCCGCGCACGGCCTCAATGCGTTTCCGGTTTTCAACTGCTGCATTGCAGTTGGGCGCAAGCCGCTCCGGCGGGCAGCCGATTTTCCGGCAGACCGCTTTCCACGCCTCGTCGTGCCCGTGCCGTTTGCCTGTGAGCAGAGCCACGGCGGCGTGGGCGTACTCATGCCGGGCCGTGTCCCAGAAGACCTGATCCTCCTGCCGCAGAAAGTCCGCGAGGCGGATCTCCTGCGGTTTGTTTTTGACGAACGTACACACGCCGTACTGCCGCGTCATGCGTTTGGAAAAGGACACGGCCACGCGGCCCGTGTCGATTCCGAGCAGTCTGTCCAGCCGCCGGTATTCCGCCTGTACCTGTGAAAGCGTCCACATGCGTATCTCCTCCGTTTCTGCGTCCATGATAGCACAGTGGGCATTGTTTTTCCATCTTTCCTTTTGGTACTAAAACCGGTATACTGATAGCAGAACGAAAAAGGCGGTTTTCCTATGTTTTCACGGATGTATCTCGAGATTACGACCTGCTGCAATCTTTCGTGCAGCTTCTGCCCCGGCACGAAGCGGCCTGCCGCGTTTTTATCGCCGGAAAACTTCCACACGCTGGCCGCAAAACTTCGGCCCTATGGGGAGCATCTGTACCTGCATGTGATGGGCGAACCGCTGCTGCACCCGCAGCTGCCGCAGCTGCTGGAGATTTGCCGGGAACTCGGCTTCCGCGCGACGCTCACAACGAACGGGACGCTGCTGCCGAAAAAGCAGGAAGCGCTGCTTGCTGCGCCCGCGCTGCGCAAGGTTTCTGTCAGCCTGCACAGCTTTGAGGCGAATGAGGCAGGAGATTTCTCTGTGTATCTGACAGGCTGCACGGCGTTTGCCCATGCGGCGCAAAAGGCAGGTGTTCTGGCGGATTTCCGCCTCTGGAATCTCGACGGCGCACAGACAAAGGGGCTGCACGACCGGAATGCAGAAATTCTGGAGCGGCTGCATGCGGCGTTTCCTGGTGTATGGAAGAAAAACACATGGGGCTGGCGGCTGGAAAACGGCGTATTCGTGAGTTTTGGCGAGCGCTTTGACTGGCCGGACGAACAGGCAGAGGAGCGCGGGAACTCCGGCTACTGCCGTGCGCTGTTTGATCAGATCGCCGTTTTGTCAGACGGCACGGTTGTGCCGTGCTGCCTCGACCACGAGGGCACGCTTGCGCTGGGAAATCTGTTCCGGCAGGAACTTTCCGACATTCTCGCCTCGCCGCTGGCCCGCGCAATCCGCGAGGGCTTTGAAAAAGGGGAGCGCGCCGCCGCCCTATGCCGCCGCTGCGGCTACGCAGAGCGGTTCGGAAGCAGGTAAAGAAATGCCCGCCCAGAAGGGCGGGCAAGGCAAAATACGAAGCGGGCAGATGCTGCCTGCTTTTTTTATAGATTGAGTGCTTGGTGATGGATTCGATTCCGGGCTGGCCGCGCAGCTTTTTGTCGTGCTCCAGCTGGAGATTATAGTATTTGGCGTCAAAGATGATGAACTGGCAGACTCCGTCGAGATAGACGATGGAAATGAGATCCGGGATCAGCGTATCCTCGGCTTGCCTTATGAACGGTTCGCCGTCCGGCGCCGTGCCAGTCCACTGCGGCCGATCGATCAGGTCAACGAGTTTCTTATGCCGGATCTGTTGATACGGTTCAGTCAGCGGCACAGGGGGCGGCGGGAGTTTGCGGATCTGGCCGGGGCGGCGTTATCCGTTTTGGAAATTCCGTTCGCCCGATTGGAAGCAAGCGGTGCTGAGAACTTGATTTTCGGCATTTTTCCCGGTATACTGCGGATGTAATGATTAAGCAAATGTTTAATTCAAAAATTCAATCGGAGGTATGAACCATGAAAAAGACGTATCAGATCGAGGTTGACTGCGCGAACTGCGCAAACCTGATGGAAGAGGCCGCGAAGAAGACCGAGGGCGTTGCGGATGCAACCGTCAATTTCATGACGCAGAAGATGATCGTGGAATTCGCCGAGGGTGCGGATGAGAAGAAGACCATGAAGGCTGTGCTCAAGGCCTGCAAGAAGGTCGAGCCGGACTGCGAGATCGAACTTTAATCCATGGCCGCTGCTCCGGCAGCGCAGAACGGAGTGTTTGCTATGACAAAGAAACAGAAAAAGATGCTCGTGCGCATTCTCATCACTGCTGTGATGCTCATTGCGCTGCACTTCATTCCCATCACCGGGATTCCCCAGCTGCTTGCGTATGTGGCGGCCTATCTGGTCATCGGCTACGATATTCTGCGCAAGGCCGGGAAGGGCATTCTCAATGGCCGTGCGTTTGACGAAAATTTCCTGATGGCGCTGGCTACGCTCGGCGCGTTTTTCCTCGCCATCTGGACGAAGAGCGGAGATTATGTTGAGGGCATCGCCGTTATGCTGTTCTATCAGATCGGCGAACTCTTCCAGAGTTACGCCGTCGGCAAGAGCCGGAAGAATATCTCCGCGCTGATGGATATCCGCCCGGATTATGCGAATATTGAGGCGGATGGCCAGCTGACGCAGGTCGATCCGGATGAGGTTCCGGTCGGCAGCATGATTGTCGTGCAGCCGGGCGAAAAAGTACCGCTCGATGGTGTGATCGTTGAGGGAACTGCCAGTCTCAACACCAGTGCGCTGACCGGCGAAAGCCTGCCGCGCGACGTCAAAGAGGGCGACGAGATCATCAGCGGCTGCATCGATATGTCCGGCGTGCTGAAGATTCGCACGACAAAGGCGTTCGGCGAGTCCACCGTTTCCAGGATCCTTGATCTGGTCGAGAACGCCAGTTCCCGCAAATCGAGATCCGAGGCATTCATCTCCCGCTTCGCCAAGATCTACACGCCTGCCGTGTGTGCGGCGGCGCTGGCGCTGGCTGTGCTGGTTCCGCTTGGCCGGATGCTTGCGGGGCTTGACGCGAATTGGACAGATTGGATTTACCGTGCGCTGTCATTCCTAGTCGTCAGCTGCCCGTGCGCATTGGTCATCAGCATTCCGTTGAGTTTCTTCGCCGGTATCGGCGGGGCCAGCAAAGAGGGCATTCTGATCAAGGGCTCCAACTATCTGGAGGCCCTGTCCGAAGCAAAGATCGTTGTTTTCGACAAGACCGGTACGCTGACGCGCGGCGTGTTTGAGGTCACGGCCGTTCATCACAGCCCGATGGACGAAGCACAGCTGCTCGAATATGCGGCGCTGGCCGAATGCGCGTCCTCGCATCCCATCAGCAAGAGTCTGCAAAAGGCCTACGGAAAGGAAATCGACCGCAGCCGCGTGACAGATATTGAAGAACTCAGCGGTCACGGCATTACCGCCACAGTTGATGGGCATGCGGTTGCTGCAGGCAACAGCAAGCTGATGAATAAGCTGGGCGTGGAGTATCACGATTGCCACAGCACCGGCACGATTATCCACATGGCTGTTGACGGCCAGTACGCGGGGCATATTGTCATTTCCGACGTCGTCAAGCCGCACTCGAAGGAAGCAATCGAGCAGCTCAAGCGCGCGGGTGTCCAGAAGACCGTCATGCTGACGGGCGATGCGAAGCGCGTAGCGGACAGCGTGGCCGCCGAACTCGGCGTCGATGAGGTGCGCAGCGAACTTCTGCCGGGCGATAAGGTCGCGGAGGTCGAGAAGCTGCTGGCTGCGAAGAGTAAAAAAGATATGCTGGCCTTCGTTGGCGACGGTATCAACGACGCGCCGGTTCTCACACGGGCAGATATCGGCATTGCGATGGGCGCAATGGGCTCCGACGCTGCGATTGAAGCGGCTGATATCGTCCTCATGGACGACGACCCGCTGCAGATCGCCAAGGCGATCAAGATCTCCCGCAAGTGCATCGGCATTGTCCGGCAGAACATCGTGTTCTCGCTGGTCGTGAAGTTTGGCTGCCTCGCGCTTGTCGCGTTCGGCGTCGCCAACATGTGGGCTGCCATCTTCGCCGATGTCGGCGTGATGGTGCTGGCTGTTCTGAATGCAATCCGGGCCCTGCGGTATAGAAGCTGACTGCGTCTGGCGCGAAAAATCTGATAGAAATGAAAAAGATCCCCCGGAAGGGCTGCGTCTTTGAAGCGCAGGCTTTCCGGGGGATTGCTTTCCAATAAACAGGATATTCTGATTTAAATATAGGATTTAAAAATACGAGAAATGCTAAAATTATGCTAGATATCGCGTATATAGCCAAAAAATCAAGAAAATCATGTTTACACAAAATATTTTTGTGCTATAATTTACGAAATAATCCTATTGAAATACGGAGGCCTGTTCTAATATGATAACAATGAAAATGCTCAACAACATATCGATTTCGCAAGAAATGGTTGTGCATTTTCACAACTGCCTATGCAAAAAATGAATGGAGGAAACACAAATGAAAAAACTCGTATGCCTGCTGCTCGCTGTGCTGCTTGTGCTGGGCGCATGCGCCTGTGCAGCCAAGGATCAGACGACTGCATCTGACACGACCGATCAGCCTGCCGCGCAGGAACCGGCTGACACTGCCGACAATGCAGACGAAACTGCGACTGCCGATGTTGACCCGCTCGGCAAATACGACACCCCGGTTGAAATTACCACAACCATGAATGAAGACAACATCCGCAACGTCGAATCGTCTCAGACCATGGACAGCAACGTCTGGCACGATCTGTTTGCGGAATACGGCATCAATGTCTCCTATAAGTTCAGCGGTTCTGCTTCCGATCTGGAAACGAAGATCAACATGGCGATCGCCACCGATGATCTGCCCGATGTGATGAGTGTCACGGCTACGCAGTTTGCGGATCTGACCGACACGGACATGCTGGCTGATCTCACCGATGTGTTTGAGACCTATGCCTCCGACAAGCTGAAGGCCAAGCTGTATGCCGACGGCGGCGTCATGATGTCCAACGGCTATGTGGACGGCAAACTCTATGCGATCGTTCTGCCGATTGCCTACTATGACTATATTCCGGTCGTCTCCATCCGCTCCGACTGGCTTGAAGAGTGCGGTCTGGAAGCGCCCAAGACGATGGATGATCTGTGGAACATTGCCAAGACCTTTAAGGACAACAATATGGGCGGCACATGCACCATCGGCATCGGCATGACGAAGAACGTCACCGACGTGCTGACCGCCGGTGTCGGCCTGCTGAACGGCTACCATGCCTACAGCAACATCTGGCTGGAAAAGGACGGCGAACTTGTCAACTCCAACATTCAGCCTGAGATGAAGGCTGCGCTCGGCGCACTGGCTGAGAAATACAGCGAAGGCCTCATCGATCCGGAATTCGGTACCAAGGAAAACGCACAGATCGTCGAAGACGTCATGGCTGGCCGCTGCGGTATCGTGGTTTCCAACTTCTGCGCGCCGTTTGACCTTGCCAATGCAGCTGCCGACGGCCAGCAGTGGTCGTTCTACGCAGTCCCGTCCGTGGACGGCGAGCCTGTTCTTGCGCAGGAATCCGCTAACTTCACCGGCGGCGTTGTCGTCAGCGCCAAGTGTGAGCATCCCGAGGCTGTGATCAAGCTGTTCAACCTCTTTGCTGAGTATGAATTCGATGAGAAGACCGGCAACAATGCCGCAGGTCTGCGCAACTTTGCGTATCCGTTCGTCGTGGATGACATCAATGCCAACTATAAGATCCATAACGAGTATCTCCAGTTCCTCGAGACCGGCAAGACGCCCGAAACTGTGACGGCTGGCTATGACTCCACGGTGGAAGCCTGCGAGAAGTACAACAAAGACGGCAACATGGAAGGCTGGTCGATGTACGCAATCTTCGGGCCGGACAGCACCGAAGCGCTCGTCAATGCGGCTGTGGAAGCGAACGGCTATCTCGTCAGCGCTTATACCGGCAGTTCGACAGAGAGCATGCTGAACTATGACTCCACGCTCAAGACGCTCACGGAGCAGTTCATAACCGACGTCATCCGCGGCGTGAAGACGGTTGACGATTTCGACGACTATGTTGCCAGCTGGAAGGCAAACGGCGGCGACAAGATCACCGAAGAAGTCAACGCATGGTATACTGCGCAATAACAGCATTCTCGCCTGACAGATAACGGAATCGACAGGGAGATGGAGCATATGCTCCATTTCCCTGTCAGCAATTACACGACGGAAAGGACAAAGCGATGAAAAAAGCAACGCCAACCAGATTGCCGGACAGGAAAAAAACGGGCCGTCTGCACCAGGAACTTCCGCTGCACCTGATGCTCCTGCCGGGGCTGGTGATCATTCTTATCTATAATTATGCGCCGATGTTCGGCCTGCTGATGGCGTTTGAAAACTACAAACCGACCAAGGGCATTTTTGGCTCTGCATGGGTGGGCTTGGAGAACTTTAGACGCTTTTTTGCCTACCCGGACGCGCTGCGGGTGATCTACAATACGGTTTTCATCGCGGTTTTTAAGCTGGTTCTCGGCATTCTGGTGCCGGTTCTGTTTGCACTGCTGGTCAATGAGATCAAAAACAAGATTTTCTCCGGCTATGTGCAGCTTGTCACCTGCCTGCCGTATTTTCTGTCGTGGGTCATTCTGGGCGGTATTTTCACGAACATCCTTTCGCCGTCAAACGGCCTTGTTAATGAGATCATACGGTTCTTCGGGGGAGAACCGGTGTATTTCCTCGGCGAAAACAGCACGTTCCCGTGGACGCTGATCATTACGGATACATGGAAAAACTTCGGCTATAGTTCGATCATTTATCTCGCTGCCATGAGTAGCATCGACCCGGCGCTCTACGAGGCCGCGGAGATTGACGGCGCCGGCAAGATCAAGCAAATCCTGCATGTGACGCTGCCGGGCATTCTGCCGATGGTATTTGTCATGACTGTGCTGTCGCTCGGCAATGTGCTTAACGCCGGCTTTGACCAGGTCTTCAATCTCTATAGCCCGCAGGTCTATCAGTCCGGCGACATTCTCGATACCTTCATCTACCGTCTCGGCATCGACAACGCGCAATACAGCATCTCCACGGCTGTCGGACTCATGAAATCCGTGATTTCGCTTGTGCTGATCGCGCTGGGCTACAAGCTGGCGGAAAAATACGGCGATTACCGTGTGTTCTGAGGTGACTGGAATGAAAAACAAGAAAAAGCATCACATCAATACGTTCGCGGCCGTCGATGGCGTGCTGCTGTTTGTGCTCTCGCTCATCTGCCTGCTGCCGATCATCAACGTTCTGGCCATTTCCTTTTCCTCGCGCGCCGCTGCCGATGCCGGACGCGTTGCGCTGTGGCCGGTTGAGTTTACGACGGCTGCCTATCGATATGTGCTGGACGACCAGCAGTTCCTCAAATCCCTTTCCGTCAGCGTGATGCGCGTTTTGATCGGTCCGGCGCTCAATCTGCTGCTGTGCATTCTGTGCGCCTATCCGCTGTCGAAGTCCGATAACCGCTTCCGCGCAAGAAAGGTCTATGTCTGGATTTTTCTGTTCTGCACGCTCTTTAACGGCGGGATTATCCCGACCTATATGGTCGTCAGCAAAACCGGACTTATCAACTCCTTCTGGTCGATGATCATTCCCGGCGCTGTGCCTGTGATGTACGTCATTATGATGATGAACTTCTTCCGCAGTCTGCCGCCCGAACTGGAGGAGGCCGCGCTGATCGACGGCGCCAATCAGTGGCAGATCTGCTGGCAGGTCATTGTTCCACTGTCCAAGGCCTCTATTGCGACGATCACGCTGTTCTGCATCGTCAATCACTGGAACTCGTGGTTTGACGGCATGCTGTATTTCAATACCAGCACGGGTCAGCCGCTGGCGACCTATCTGCACAATCTGGTGGTCAACAGCAGTCTGGATGTTATGAAGACCGGCGATGTGGAAACCATCAAAACGCTCTCTGAAATCTCGACCCAGACGACAAAGGCGGCGCAGATCTTCCTTGCCATGCTGCCGATTCTGATCGTGTATCCCTATATGCGGCGGTATTTTTCCAAGGGTATCGTGATGGGGAGCGTAAAGGGCTGAGGCATGTGCAGTTGCTTGAAGGAGAATTTTATGGATGCGCCGCAGTATAAATCAATCGAGTACCAGTTCCGCGATCAGCGCCTCTATGAGGATTACTATGCGCTTTTTTCAATCGGATGGGAATACTGGGCCTCGCCGGAGGTCTACTACCGGGATTGCCGGACCTCTGCATATAAGCAGTGTGTATTCCAGTATACCGTATCCGGTGAGGGAACGCTGGTCTACAACCAGAAGGCCTATGCGATCAAGCCGGGACAGGCATTCCTGATCGAACGGCCCGGACAATACCAGTATTACCGCTCCCCAAATGCGAAACACTGGGAACTGAAATTTATTACGCTTAATATATCCTGCCTGAAAATCTGGAGCGATCTGGCGGAACGGTTTGGCCGTGTTTTTGACCTTCCTGCGGATTCGGCCGTCATGCGGTGCTGGGATGAGATCTATCGTGCGGCGTTAAACAACGAGATGGGCAGCTTCTATACGGCTTCCGGATATGCGTATCAGTTTATGATGCAGCTGTATAACACGCTGATCGAACAGACGAAAACGCAGAGTATGTCGGATGTGGTGCAAAGATGTATGGCGCTGATTCAGACAGAGTATAAAAACGAATTGGATCTGGCCTATTTGTCAAAGGCCTGCAATGTGTCTATCCCGTATTTATCCAAGCGCTTTCAGGAAGCCCTGCATATTTCCCCAATCCAATATCTGAATCAGCACCGGATCGAGGTGGCAAGTTCGCTGCTTTTAAGGAGCCGGAACCGGATTGAAGAGATCGCGCACGAGGTTGGATTTTCGGATGCAAATTATTTTGCGCGGGTTTTCAAAAAAACAATGGGATGCACACCCAGAGACTACCGGCTGCAGGAGGTCCGGCGCGTTGTTGAGGATCACACGCTTCAGGTGCAGGTATCTCCGGAGGGGATTATCGGCTGAGCGGCAGAGAGGAAAAGAATGAACAACTATCAACTATCGTCCGTACATGAGACAAATCTGACGAATCAAAACGGCGTTTACCAGGACAGTCTGCTCACATACGCCGCAGACCGGAGCGGCCGTTTCTGGGCGCTCCTCGGCCATACAAATTTAGGCGGCATCAGCGTGTGGAGCGGCAGTTCGCTTTTGGACTTGAAGAAAGAATATGATGCGCAATATTGCTTTGCCTTGGGGGAGGCTGGGCAGGCGTTTTCCGGTATTCCGTATCCGGACGGGCCATTGTCCCGCGGACAGATCTGGCCGTGCGGACTGTGGATCAACAAGGAAACAAACCGGTTTTACTGCCTGATTCACAATGAGACAGGCTGGGGCGCGGGGAAAACCTCTTATACCGCGAGAGCGCAGGAGGAGGGCGAACCGGACTTCCGGCACATCGGAATGATGACATCCGACGACTGCGGGAGAACATGGCGGTTTTTCGGCTGGATTCTGACCGCGCAGGAGCCCTGCTGGACAAGCAGATTTTCGCCCGGAATGAATCAGCCGGGACAGACCGGAGATGAGATCTGCCTCGGCTGCGGGGATTTTTCCGTTTTTCCGAACCCGCATGACGGCTATCTGTATTTGTTCTATACAAAGCATTTTACGAATCTTGAGCGGTCGGAGGCGGTGACAGATGCGGTTTATCTTGCCCGCTGCCGGCTGGATGAACTGGAAGATGTGACGGCGTGGAGAAAGTACACGGGAAACGGCTTTACAGAGCCGGGAAATTGCGGACGGGATGTTCCGGTTTTGACCGGCGGCGCAATTCCGTCTGTCTGTAAAGATCCGGCACACGACCGGTTTGTCATGTCAACCTACAACCGGGATGCGTGGCAGAACGGGCTGTGTACCTGCCAACTCAGCTTCAGCGAAGATCTGCTGCACTGGACAAAACCGGAGCATATTGCAGTCAAACGGGCGGATGTCTCCAATCCGTATCTGACGCTGTACCCGGAGGGAACGTCGTTCCGGGTGTTTATGAGCGCAAACGGCACGGATATTCGCTGGTACACCCTGACGCTGAACGAGGGGTAAACAATACATATTTAATATTAGATTGGGTAAATATGAATACTTTTTTTCAAAAAGCAGTACCAATATGGGCCAAGGGCCGGGCAGATGAGATGAACTGCGAACTGGCGTTCCGAGCGATCATAGCCGGCCAAGACGCCAGTTTGCATCTTGCGGCATCCAGCATTTATCGTGTCTGGGTAAATGGAAAATTTGTCTGTGCGGGACCTGCGCGGGCGGCGCACGGCTTTTACCGCGTTGACGAGATCGATCTGACGCCGCAGCTGTGCGCCGGACAGAATACGGTCGTGATCGAGGTAACGGCCTTTAACGTCAACAGTTATGATACGCTGGATCAGCCGGGATTTTTGACAGCGGAAATTCTGCAAAACCACGCAGTGACAGCGGCAACAGGGGACGGCTCTTTCGGCGTGTATGATCTGCACCAGAGAATCCAGCGCGTCCAGCGCTACAGTTTCCAGCGTGCATTTGCCGAAGCATACCGGCTTCGCGCCTGCAAGCAGGCCTTTTATCTTGGCAGCGACGGCGGCGCAGAGCGGTTGGAATCGGAGACGCAGGCAGAAAAGCGGTATTTGCGCCGGGAAACGCCTATGCCGCAATTTGAGCCGCTGCAGGTACAGCGCATCGTCCAGACCGGCAGCGTTTCCTTTGACGTGCCATGCGGCGCGCTGCGGAAAGACCGCGCCTATACGCAGATCGGCCCCATGCTCAAGGGATATCCGGCGGATACGCTGGAAGCACCTGTCCGACGAAGCACAGACATTTGCATGGAAGCCGTCCTGCCATGCGGCGGAGGATACGGCCCAGATCACGCTGGAAAACAGCTATGCGACTTGCCGGTTTCCTTATAACGCAACCGGATTTTTGTGCATGACGGTGGAATGCGCGCAGGCATGTACGGTTTATCTGCTGTTTGATGAGATTCTGACCGACGGAGACGTGGATTTCCTTCGGCTTACAAACTGCAACTGCTTTAAATACGATCTGGACGCCGGAACCCATCGAATCATGACGTTCGCCCCGTATACGATGATGTACCTGAAAATCGCCGCAAAGGGCGCCTGCCGGGTTTCGGAGGTGCGGATGCTCCAATATCAGCACCCGGCGCCGGAGTTTCAGATTCGTCTTCCAGAACAGAAGCAGCTTCGGGAAATTGCCGACGCTGCGGTTCGCACATACCGGCAGAATGCGCTGGATTTGTTTATGGACTGCCCCTCCCGCGAGCGGGCCGGATGGCTTTGCGACAGCTTCTTTACCGCGCGCACGGAGCATGCGCTGACCGGCCAATGCACGGTCGAAAAAGCATTTCTGGAGAACTTCCTGCTGGCCGAGCGATTTGCGCATCTCCCGGACGGCATGCTGCCGATGTGCTATCCGGCAGACCACTATGACGGGAACTTTATCCCGAACTGGGCCATGTGGTTTGTGCTGGAATTGGAGGAATATATCAAGCGCAGCGGAGACTGCGCATTTGCGGAGCGTGCCAAATCGCGTGTTTATGGCCTGATTCAATATTTTGCGACGTTTGAAAACGAATACGGCCTGCTGGAAAAGCTGGAAAAGTGGGTGTTCGTCGAGTGGTCCCGCGCAAATGATCCGGATGTTGTGCAGGATGTCAATTTCCCGACCAATATGCTGTATGCCAGAATGCTGCAGATCGCAGGAAGACTGTACGGCGATTCCGCGCTTCTGGAAAAATCCCAAAAGCTGCAGGAGACGATACGGCAGCGCTCCTTTAACGGCTTGTTCTTTACCGACAATGAACGGCGGACAGCACACGGTCTTGAAAACCCCGGGAATATAACCGAGGTCTGCCAGTATTACGCGTTTTTTATGGGCACTGCGGATAAGCGGACATACCCGGAACTGTGGCAGACGCTTGTGCAGAAGTTTGGGCCGCACCGGGCTGCGGATTGCTGCCCGGATGTTGCGCCGGCAAATGCGTTTATCGGGGATTATCTGCGGCTGGAACTTTTGTATCTGGATGGCCAGACGGAAAAGCTGCTGCAGGATCTGAAAGAATATTTTACGCCGATGGCTGAGAGGACAGGAACCCTGTGGGAGCATGATCAGCCGAGCGCCAGCTGCTGCCATGGGTTTGCGTCCCATGTTTTATACTGGTTGGCGAAGATCTACGGAACGGAGAAGACACAATATGCAGGCGCTTGACTTAAACAATATCACGCTGACAGGGGAACTGGCGTTCCGGTTGGGAAGAAACTATTCCCGGCTGGAGGATCCGATGTATCGCGCGGCAGAGATCTTCCAGGCAGACAAGCAGGGCTGGCCGGGCGACTGGGAGGGCCGGACGATTTTGGCCCTGTGCCTGCACGAGCGAATCTCCGGACGAAAAGCAGCGTTTTTGGACGAAATTCTGGAAGCGCTGGATACGCAGTGGAACGAACGCGGATATTTAAAAGGCATCTGTGCACCGGACGCCATCAATGAACAGCAGCTTTCCGGCCATAATTGGCTTCTCCGAGGCTTGCTGGAACTGTATATCAGCAGGGACGAAGAAAAATACGCAAAATGCGCAAAGCGGATCGTGGAAAATCTCTACCTGCCGTTGTCGGGAAGGTTTCCAACTTATCCGACCGCGCGGGAAAAACGCACGGCAAACGCGGAAGCAGCGGGGCATCTCGGGGACGAGATCATAGACGGCTGGCGGTTGTCCACGGACATTGGCTGTGCGTTTATTTCCATGGATGCGCTGGCGCAGTACGAGACGCTGTTTGCAGATACGCGCGTGCGTGCGCTGTTGTCGGAAATGATCGCGGCATTCCGGCAGATCGACGTGGAAAAAAGTTCCCTGCAGACACATGCGACGCTCTCCGCGCTGCGCGGGATCCTGCGCTTGTGTGAGGCGGAGCCGGATGAGGAACTGCTCGCGTTTGCAAAAGAAGTGTTCGCGCACTATGTGCAGTACGGAATGACCGCAAATTACGCAAATTATAACTGGTTTGGGCGGCCATACTGGACAGAACCCTGTGCGATTGTCGATTCTTATATGGCCTCCATGGCGCTGTTCCGCTTGACACAGCAGAGCGAGTATGCGGTACTGGCAAACAGGATTTATTACAATGCGCTGCTTGCTTCTCAGCGGCCGAACGGCGGCTTCGGTTGTGATTTGTGCAGCGGAACGGAGCAGAGCGGCAGGTTTGTGCAGGCTAATACGGACGTCTATGAAGCGTGGTGGTGCTGCTCCATGCGCGGAGCAGAGGGCCTTTGCAGCGCAGCGGCAAACAGCATTCTGACGGAAGACGGCCAGATCTGGTTCGTGCATTACCTGCCGGGACATTTCCACACAGAACAGGCGGACATCGATGTAAAGACCAACTATCCGCACGAAAACAGGGTGCAACTTTCCCTGCGCGGTATACGGAGAGAATTGCAGCTGCATCTGTACATCCCGCAGGGGACAAAAGACGTGTCCGTTCAGATCAACGGGCAGCCACAGCGCGTGCAGCTGTCTGACTTCCTGCGTATTTCTGTATGCGAAGATGCAGAACTGGAACTGTCCTTCTCGCTGTCGCCAAGAAGCGTACCGGCAGGCGGATTCTTCACGGCAAAGCGCGCACAAATGACAATGCAGGGCGATCAGATTCTCAGCAAAGATGCGGACAGAAAGCTTGGCTTCCTCGCAGACCGCATTTATACAGAGCGCGACCAGCAATGCAGGGCCGAAATTCTGGATTTGCGGCCATAAGCATACAGAAGGCCTATCCGGATACATCTGAATAGAATCAGCATGGGCGCCAGCGAAAGCTGGCGCCCATGTGCGTTCTGAATACAGTGGATATGCGCTTCTTAGAGAAGCGTCAGTCTGTCAAAAAACGATTGTTTTCCTATTTTGTGTAGGGTTTCCGAGGCTGGCGTAGGGGCGGACGCCTCTGTCCGCCCGATGAGCAGCCGTGAATTCTCGCAGTACTGCACTGCATAAGCTGATGGAATCCTGCGGTGTGGCTGATCTGCGTATGAGCGATTACGATATTCACCCCGAAGAATTTTCTCAGATGGCGAAAGATGCAAAGGCCACTATGGGTGGATTGTTCTTCTGTGACCGTTTTGAACTGTCTGACGAAGATGTGGTCGCAATTTATGAGAAATCTTACCGCTAGCGAAGTAAATATAATTGTTGAATGTGAAGACTTGAATAATCAGGGATTCTGCCGACATCATAATGAACGCTTTTTAAATCGCACAGCTTTACACCAGAGCGAGCGTAAGATTCAAAGTCGATCAAGATGTTATCCAAGTAATCATTAATCGAAAGCATTTTACGCACCCCTCTTCGCTATAATCTTTGTTTCAGAAATGCCAAAAGCTGCATTTTCCAAAACGAAAATGCAGCTTGTAATTTGGTGCGGGCATGGGGACTCGAACCCCAACGGATTACTCCACGAGAACCTAAAGGTGATGTCACCTTCGTGAAAGATTTTTTATGATTTGATATAACTCTCTGATGAAGCAATCCTTCTGTTAGCCTGAACCGCACTCGGTAATTTGGAAAGCAGCAACTGTGCGGCAGTCTTGCTGTTTATAGAATTCACACACAAGCAAGTCTGAATTATGTGTGAATTTTTTGTTGCAATTATCTGCAATTCATGATAAAATTCAAGCACAGATAAAATATATTTGTGTGCGAATTTTAATTAAGAGGGTCGGTGATTGCATGGACAACCGGGAACTGGCGAAAGTGATTATTGTAAGCAGGGGTGGCGTTGCGAAATCTGCTGATTTTGTTGCCGCCGGAATCCGTGCAGTTGATGTCGTGAATATGTGCAACGCCGGTTACCTCGAACGAGTACGCCACGGCTATTACAGCCTCGCCGGGGAAAGTATTGTTTCTGAGGAGCAGCTTCTCGCAACGCTTGTTCCGCAGGGGATTGTGTGCGCAGAATCAGCCCTCTTCTACTATGGATACAGTGATTTCGCACCACGCAAATGGTCCATAGCGGTGCCTCGTACCATGTCCAGAGCAAAACTTGAAGTGGATGCGCTTGTTCTGCAGGCGTACTTTGTGCAGGATAACCTGTATGAACTGGGTAAAACCACAGGGCGCTTTCAGGGCGTTGAATTGCCTGTTTATGACCGGGAAAGAACTATTTGCGACTGCTTCAAATATCGTTCCCGGCTGGACAACGAAATGTTCTCCAAGGCGTTGAATGCTTACGCAAACGATACGAAGAAAAATCTGAACAACCTTTCTGCATACTCTAAAAAGCTGCGAGTTTATAAAAAAGTGACTGAACTGATGGAGGTGCTGCTCAATGCCTGATGTTGCGGCATCTGTACTGGCGAGATTGAAAAACAAAGCGAACGAAAGCGGAAGAACCTATCAACTTTGCCTGCAGCTTTTTTGCCAGGAGGAATTTCTGCGCCGATTGGAAGAATCCAAATATGCTGAAAATCTTGTACTTAAGGGCGGTTTGTTCATCTATACCATTACCGATTTTGACAGTCGTGTGACAATGGATATAGACTTTCTTCTCCGGAAAGTGCCAAACACACCGGAGCAGCTGAAAACTGTGCTGGAGGAAATTATTTCCGCTCCTACTGGAAATGATTTTGTGACTTATGAAATTAAAAGTGTTGCGCCGATTGCTGTAGCGAAAAAATACGCAGGAATCGGTGCATCCCTCGTGGCTCGGATCAAGAACACAAAAACACCGCTCAACATTGATTTTGGTGTAGGTGACGTTATCGTTCCAAAACATGAAAAGAGGAAGATTCCTACGCAGCTTGAAGATTTTTCCGCTCCGGCGGTAAATACATACTCTCTTGAAACGACCATCGCAGAAAAAATCGATGCAATCCTCAATCTGATGGAATTCTCCAGCAGAATGAAGGACTATTACGATATTTATTATCTGGCAAATAAATTTGACTTTGACGGCGTGTTGCTGACCGAAGCCATGAAAAAGACCTTTGCCAACCGTGACCACAGTTTTACCGTGAAGCAATTCGAGCAGGTGATGGCTTTCAACAGCGATGAAGCAATGCAGAAAAAGTGGAAAGCATTCTGCCGCAAAACCGATATAAAAACCGACGATTACAGTACTGTGCTTAAAACGATCAACGAATTTCTTTTTGAGCCGTTTGCTGCAGCTGTGGAAGGCAGAAACTATGTGAAACGCTGGTCGGTGTCAGAAAACAAATGGAGCTGATGCCAAAAAGATAAAGAAAGGTATATTTCAATGGCCAAGAAGAAAGTGGAAGAAAAAATCAATCTGGATGCTATCCTGTTTAAATGCCGCGATATTCTGCGCAAGGCGCGCAACTCCGGATCGTTCTTTGAAAAACGCGATATGATGCTCACGCTGGTGTTTTTGCGTTTCATTGGTGAAAAATTTGAAGATGGCGTAGAGAACTTACGGCAGAATCTGATCAAAGAGGGACTTGACCCTGATGACGAAGCAATTAAAGCCGCGTTTTTGGATGACCCCACTTTTACGGACGGTACATATAACCTGCCTGTGGATGCGCGCTGGTCAACGATCATCCAGACGCCTGCACCTAAGCTGAATGTCGCCCTTGATACTGCTCTGCATAGCATTGCTGCCAGCAGCAAACAGTTGAAGGGGTGTTTTGTGGAGGGTACGTTTACCTCACGCAATCTCGCTCCCAACGATATCAAGCAGGTAGTCGATGAAGTCAATAAGATCAGTCACAGGGTCTTTGGCGAAGAGAAAGATCTGATCGGCCGCGTTTATGAGTACTTTCTGAAAGAATTCGCTGTCAACGCCACGAAAGAAGAGGGCGAATTCTACACCCCGCACGATGTTGTGCAGCTGATCGCGACGATGATCGAGCCGCTTGACGGCACACTTTATGATATAAAAGCACCGAGATTGATACAATTTAATTATTCCTCCGCCGATTTTGCCGCTTGAGGGGTAAGTTGGCGTTTGAGGGGTAAGTTGAGTGCAGAAAGGGGTAATGACATTAAATGAGTGACATTCGCAAACTGAAAGTGTACTATCAGTCGGCTGGCGATTCGTCCGTGCCGACTATTTTATTAAAGGGCAAGTGGTTGGAAAAGTACGGATTTACCACTGGCACTTATATTGCTGTGGAATGTGAGAATGGGAAGCTGACCATAGTGCCAAGAGAGCCTGATAAAAAGCCGTCGTTGGAGGAACGTATTGAGAACCTCTCAAAGGCTCAGCAGAAAAAGCTCTCTAAGGTTTTAGACGAAATGGGTGTTTAACGGAGGCAGGACATGAAACAGATGACAAACAAGGAGTACGAGAAATATGAGGAGTACAAAAATGCGGTTTTGCATGGCCAGATTCTTACTCCAGACGGGCTTAGGCTTATATGTGCAGCGTTTGAAAATGACCCAGAAAAATCGGAAAGCACATGCTGGAGATGAATGCAAAACTGCAATCGGAAAAAAGATAAAATATTTTTCAAAAGACTATTGACAGGGACAAAGTCCCCACTTGTTAGAATGGGCTTAGAGATGAGCAAAACAGGCGGAAGGAGCGACCCGCAAACACGGTAAATGGGAATCAAAAGAGTTTCGGGCATCTCAAGGGCGCAAAAACCATAGCGCGGTAACTCCCGCGCCTAAAAAAGGTATGGAAAAGACAGATCAGGCGGAACGCCGAAGCTGTTTGGCAGAACGGTAGGAGTGAGAGCCGTG
>ENA-ORRN01001037-ORRN01001037.1-human-gut-metagenome-genome-assembly--contig:-NODE-1037-length-20509-cov-4.085705_pt1 | contig 20509 bp, 22 predicted proteins | sample MGYA00242174_ERZ509132 | MGnify/ENA primary metagenome ERZ509132 (study PRJEB26280, sample SAMEA2338671) | human gut metagenome | biome: human gut; feature: human-associated habitat; material: faeces... | reverse complement strand
ATCATTCCTTTCAATAACTTAGATATACTTATAATAATAGTTACGTAGTACTCTTTGCTCTTTTAAATTATGTTTATCTTAAGATAACTGATGATGTATATTTTGTAAATAATCTATTTCTTCACTAATGGAATATTCTAGATTACAACAACTTTTTAATAATTTATTAAGCAACTGTGAATCTATGAATCTATTTAAATAGGTATTTAAAATAAAGTAAGTTATTTCTGCTTTATGCGAAGAAATTCCTTTAAATGAACATAAGTTGGCTATAATTACATCTTTTGATAGAATATTTTCTTTGTCAAAAAAAACATTTCTTGCAGAATTATTGAAATTCTCATATATATTCCAACAAGCTAAATAAATATATCTAGCCATTTTATTTGGAAATCTATGTAAAGCTGGTTTTCCATTCATTATAGAATTGATATGTTCGAGACTAGGACAGTATATTGAATTGTTCATTTCAGTTTCATCTAACAATCTCTTAACAATGATAGAGGTATTTTTTACAACAGTCTTTTGGCATTGATTTTGACTTAAGAGAGTTTTTATAATAAGATAAAATGCTTGATTTTCGTTTATCATTTTTTCCATGTCCTAGTTACATTAATTGATTCTTTACTTAGAATACATTTTTCTATATCTATTCCCAGTAAATCACAAAGAGAAAATAAAACAATTAGTGTGTCAGCAATTTCATTTTCAACAGAATCGTAATTATCAATTCGTTTATAATCAATAGCCAAATTAGTATTATTTTTTCTTAATGCTTTAGCCAATTCTCCAATTTCTTCTATCAATAGCATCATTTTTTCTTGAGGAGTTTGATTGTTGAAACCTCTATGAATCATTATCTCGTGTATATAGTGCTGAAATGATTTGAAATTCATATTGCTTGATAAATTCTCTAATAATTGTTCTTGTGCATTCATAATTTGTACAGATTTATAAATCTGTAAGTGTCCCTCCTTATTAATCTAGAGCACTATCGAAAACTCTTAGGGCCGATAAACGGTGCTTTTTTTGTTTGCCCTTTTGTATTTTCCTCCACTTTTTTGATTTTTTTACTTGACTTTTTATCAAAAATTGCGCCTCGTTTCGCTCGCATTGTTTAAAAAGTGAAAGGAGGTAAGCTTCAATGCTCACTCATATTTCTTCTGCTTGGGGGTATCGTGAGTTCTTGGATTTTCATAAACAAGATCTTGATCCTTCCCAATTACAGTTTCTTCATTCCAAATACAGATCTGCCTTACATAAGCTTGATCCTTCCCTGGCTTCTGATATCTTGTTTCCTCTTTATTCTTCTACAGGTAGACCGGCTATCAATCCTGCCGTTCTTATTCGTTCTTTTGACCTCATGAACCATCTGAAATATGTTTCCATTCATCAATGGTGTGACGATCTTAAAAATGATTCTCTGCTTCAATATCTATTAGGTTCTTATCTCATTCCAAATTTTGCCTCTCATTACGATTTCATCATTCGTCTAACTGGCTGTGATCCTCATTTGGATAATCTGTATCCTAAAGCATTCATCACTAAGAAAGTATATAAAGAAAAGCCTTCTAAAGGGCAGAAACTTATCAATTGCTCATCCGATGATACTTTTTCTATTTGTGAAAAGTACAAAAACGGCGCAGAGTTCGATAGAAATTGCTTGATGTTTACTCTTCAATTTCTTTTTAATGCCATTGTCGTCATCCCTTCTTTGGATCTGGGCTTTGTTGACCCTTCCAACTTCACCCTTTCTGGTGATGGTTCCTCTCTTCACATCCATGCCTCTCCTTATAGGCATAAAGTAGAAACCGTACCGAATTCAGACAACAACTATCGTTACTCTGCACTAGATACGGATATAGGTTGGGATAGTGATGAAGGTAGATTTTATCTCGGTTTCACCTTCTACAATATATCTTTCCACAACCCTACCAAACACATTGATCTTCCTGTATTTATATCCCGGGAAAAAGCATCTCGCCATGACGCTCTTAACTGTGTCAGTGCAACTGCACAGATGTTGGACATAAACAAAGATATTAAACCTAAATATATGTGTTTGGACTCCGCTAGTGACAGTAACTCAATTTATCAGTTTTTCAAGAGAAACATATAATTCCCTTGACTGATCATAATACTCGTGCTCAATCAAAGGAGTCCTACAAAAAGGAAACAGTTAATTCGGATGTAACTCCAATTTGTCAATGTGGGCAACCGATGGTCTATGATGATATGACTACAGTCGATATAGAAAGAAATTTCGATGTCCTTTAAAACACGCTAAAATTAATTCCTGCCCATTCGCTTCAACAGGTGCAAATTCACCCTATGGAAGAACAATATATGTCAAAGATAAGGAAAACGAACCAAGATCACAAGGACCTGTTTTATATAAATCTGAAAAATGGAAAGAACTTTACAAAAGTTGAACAAGTACTGAAAGAGTCAACGATGTAGTACTTAATACATACAGCTTACACAAAATGCATGTACATAATGGAGCCAAGAATGGTTTCTTTGCGATTATCGCTGGTATCTACATGCATCTTGATGCGCGGATAAAATTTGAAGAATAGATTTTTTTAAATAGTGAAATTTCACTATTTTTAGTGCGTCAATTTTTAAACTGGATTTATAAGGTATGATGTATAGAATCATATCAACTTTTAATCCACTAACTTTACGATACTATTCATCTAACAAATAAATTTGTGTGATTCTATTTTGTTATTTTATAATACAATACACATATATCACTCTTTTCTTTTTATAAACATAGTAGCGGATTACTAAGGTAAATTGCATAAAATAAGAATTAAAACACATAGGAGATTACCTTGGCTCCTATGTGTTTTAAGATTTACATGTGTAAATCACTAAGTTTTTTGATTCTTTTTTTCATGATGTTTACCCTAGTGTCTGAATGTTATTTACAGGCATCCCTTTCTTTGTTCATAATTATATCCTTAACTTTGTAAAAAATGTATAACTACAATTGAATATTTAAATGAATAGTTGAAATTACCCGTATTTATGGGGGATTTCAACTTTTTTATTTGCTGAATGTATGATATAATAGAGTTATACAGTATAACTACTTTTGGAGGCTATTATGTTACTCAAAAATGTGAAGGTTCTTCGTCCTAAAACGACTAAAATTCAAAAAAGAAATGGTATCGGATATGTGTATCAGGTTATTGGAAAATCATATAAAAAAGATAAAAAGTATACGGTGGAAAGCAGAAAGCTGATTGGTAAAATGATCGATGAGGAATGGATGGTTCCTAATGAATATTTTGAACAGTATTATCCGGATGTCTGTGTAGAACAGGAAATACCTGAGTTCTCGGATACATTACGTATTGGTTGTTTTCTTGTTGTTCAAAAAATGTTTAGAGATTTACAGATTGAAGATGTGCTTTCATCTATATTTGGTGATTTAGGACCATTTATTGAAGATATTGTTTCATATATGATTGCGAATGAGAGTTGTACATTCCAGTATTATTCTAATTTTATGAGAAACCATCCTGTAATGGATAAGAATATACGTGATGATACGCAGATCAGCAGATTGTTAAAATACAATATTAAGGAAGAGGATATAAACCTATTCTTACGTGCATGGAACCAGATGAACAACACAAAAGAGTGTATTTATGTCGGATATGACAGCACGAATTTCAATACAAATGCATATGGAATCGAACTGGCTGATTATGGTCATCCAAAAGTAGATGAAGGGCTGCCACAGTATAATCTTGCCTATGCAGTGAACCAGAAGGATTCAACGCCATTGTTTTATGAGTTGTATGATGGAAGTGTTATCGATAATACGGAACTTGAGATCATGTTAGAAGAGGCGAAGGAGTTTGGACACGAAAGACTAGGTGTCCTGATGGATCGTGGATATATATCGGAAAAGAATATAAAGGCATTGAGATCAAAAGGGTATGAATATATTCTGATGATGAAACAAAATCAGAAAATATGTCAGGAAATAATAGAAGAATATGGAGCGGCGGTGCAGTCATTAGAAGGATATTATATTGGTGAACATGGAGTTTACGGAACGACAGTAAAAAAACAATTATATGGTCAGGAAGCGAATATACATGTTTACTATGACGATATAAGAGCGAGTGAAGAAAAAATAGCGCTTATGAGTAGATATGAAACGTGGGAAAAAGAAATCGAAAAGAAAGTGGCAAAAAAAATCGCTACAGAAGGAGAAATGAAAAAATATAGAAAAGTATTCAAATTAAAGTATGATCAAAATGGATATTTAGTTGCATACCAGAGAAACAGCCGATATATAAAGGAAGAAATAAGAAACCTTGGATTTTTCTTTATCATTACGTCAGAAGACATGAGTGCATCCAAGGCACTAGATATATATCGAGGACGAGATAATATAGAAAAGATGTTCAGAAGCTTGAAGAGTGGAATAGATTTCAACAAGGCACGTGTACATACAACGGAGTCATTGAAATCAAAAGTATTTGTAACATTTATCGCAATGATCGTAAGGAATGAATTGTTCCAGAAAGCAGAAGTGCTAAGAAAAAAGAACCGTAAAGCATATACGGTTCCAGGAATGATATCAGAGCTTGAAAATATAGAATGTACAAGAAACAGTGTTGGTAAATACAGAAGAAAATATGCATTAACTGCAAAGCAGAAATTGATATTAAAACAATTTGATATGGATGAAAAATATATTGACAGAAGCATTGGTGAATTTAGCTACTAATGCTTCTTTTATTTTTTAGTTATACAAATTCTGCAAAGTTAAGGTGAGAGTTGAGGGCTGGGGATGCGCAAATTTAAACCAGCTTTGTGAAATTTCAAAACCACAAAGACCATAGAAGGTACCATCCTTTCCAACTAAAGGAACACGTAATAGGGCGATTCTTTCACCTGTGTATGGCAATTGAATAATATTTGATAGGGAATAATCAAAGTTCCCTTTTTTTAATTCTTCATAATCGGGTACAAGTGTAATATCAAATTCCTGTCTCCATTTACGATGTGGCATGATGCCATGCTTTTTTCCTATATTTGCGATGCCACGATACAAAATTAAGTCTTCCTTTGAATAGGACATTGTCGTTTTTTGAAGATACACACCACTTCGTTGTGTCTGCGCATTATCCAAAGTGGAATTGATTGTCGTATCTAGTTGTACATAAGCTCCTGAACAATTAGATCGTTCAAGATATTGTCCTAAAGGCTGAATCATATCGTTTTCTAAAGAATAGATGGCATTGGGATTGTCCTGCAACTGTTGAAAGGTTAATCCTTGATTCGCTAGGGTTGTTTCTAATATAGCTTCCATATTATCAGCCAATGCGATATTCATAGAGGCCAAGTCATCCCAATAATTTTCCATATTCTTTGTGAAGTATTCACTTTGTGTTGTTAGATCTTTATGAAAATCTTGTTCGGTCGTTCCAAGTCTTCCAAATAGGAAGAGTCCCATTAATAAAGTAATACTGATGGTAGTCACTAGAAAGAACATATATACGAAAAGCTTTCGTTTCATGGATCTTTCTTTTGATTTAAAACTTAATTGCATAGGCTAACCTCAAGAAAGACTTTTTAAAATATTCATTGCTTCATCTACAATTTCATCAATATCTTCACCGGCATTAGCTCGTGCTTGCCATTCTTGTTGGTGGCTTCTTACTTGATCATAAAATGCATAGGCCTTTCTAGAAATCGCATTTGGAACCTCTCTAGAAATAACGGTATAGTCTGATTTCATTTCGGTGAGTGTATTGTATAAAGATTGTGTTTCTGCATCTTCAAATTTTTCATTTTTTAAGTTTTTAAATGCTTTTTTTGTGACTGGCATGTAACCTGCTTGGATCACAAAGTCCATGTTTCGTTTTGGTTCCACAAGCCAATGTGCAAAGACACTAGCGGCTTCTTGTTTTTGTTCTGTAGTCTTATAGGCACATAATCCAACACCAGCTTGTGTCATGAGGGCATGGTCTTTATCGGCCTTTGGATAAGGCAGGGCAATCGCATTTAATGGTTCCGTTGTATTATCTGGATATGTAACGATGTCATTTAAATAGAGATAGGCTGCACTGCTGGATACACCAATGAGTGTTTCTCCGGTTGTAAGTTCTGTGCTTGAATAGAAATCTGAAGCAGAAATATGGCCTTTGATTAATGGTTCTAGAAAGGTTCTAAAGGCTTCTTGAAATTCTTTATCGTCCGTATTATACCAGCCATTCTCATTATACATATGTTTAGAGCCTAATGCGATTGCATAAGATTCAATGGAATTTAAAAGATAATCAAAGCATAATAACGGCTTTCCATTTGACCATTCATAATATTTTTCAGCTACATCAAACGTTTGATTCCAAGTGTCAAAATCATTTAATGAAACAGCGGTATCGTTAGAAAACTTTTCAAATTGTGTACCATTCATAAATAAAACGATTGTTGATTTTGATAATGGAAGATCCACAAGCTTATCCTCTAGCATTCCAGCATCTAAAAACTCATCAACAAAATCTGAAATTTCCTTCTCTGTAAATACATCATTCCATACAACACTCTTATCTAAGCCTACCTGTTTGGCATTATGAATATGTCCTGTATAAAGATCTGGCATTGGATCTGCACCTGGTTCTTTAGATAAACTTTCTTCAAGCTCAGAACCAATTTTACTCGCATTGGTTATTTTTGTGACATTAATTATAATGCCCTTGTCCTTGCCTTCTGTTTCATTGAATTCAGCAATCAATTGATTCATTGGAGAATTGGCTTGTTCTCCATAAACATGCCACATTGTCAGGGTCACGGGGTTATCTTTATCGAGTAAAGATTTTGATGAACACCCATATAGATTGCATAGGCCTAGACCAAATACTAATAAATATTTTATAACTTTTTTCATGATTTTCCCCTTTATTTACAGCAGTTCCCACCCTTTTTAAGTTTTGGGGTGGGGTAAATTTTATAATACTTTCTATAATGAAAATGTAAGTTGATTACATAAGATTGAAAGTGCTTTCTAAAGACAATATAGCACATAATGAAAAGTCAATCAAATAAGGAAAGGAGGAAAAGGAATGGGGTTGTTTTCTAAAAAGGAATGTGATGTGTGTAAAAAGAAGATGGCATTGATGGAAGGTTATAAATGTGCGGATGGTACGATCTGTAATGACTGTAAGAAAAAAATGTCACCATTATTCACAGACTACAAAAACACAACAATAACACAGATCAAAGGTCAGCTAACATATCGTGAAGAAAACGCACAAAGAGTCAGAGTGTTTGTGGCAGCTGAAACGTTTGGTGAATATCCAAAGGTAATGGTTGATCGAAAGCACAACTGGTTTGTCGTGACAAAGGCAACAAAGCTTAGTGATGAAAATCCAGATGTGTTTGACTTAAGTGACATTCAAAATGTTTTGGTAGAAATTGAAGAGAATAAGCGAGAACTTCATTTCACAAATAAGAAAGGGAAGACATGTTCCTATAAACCAGCAAGATACGAATTTACGTACCAATTCAAGGTAAATATTCAAATGAATCATCCATTCATCAAAATGATTTCTTTGAAGATTACCAAAGAGGATGTCAAGATCATTTCAGAAATGCAGGATAAAGAAGTAATGGTACAGTCAAACGAAAAGTATCAGGAATCTTTACAGGTGGCAAACGCATTAAAGGATGCGCTTGAATCATAATAATGCACAGAAAAGGAGGAATCATATATGGCAAATACATGTGCAATTTGTGGTGCTACAATTAATGTTTTACAATCACAGAAATTAATGGATGGAAATTATATTTGTACAAAGGGTTGTCGTGCAAAAGGATTAAAATATTATGATTATGTTCATTCAGATTTAGATAATGTCAAGGACCATATTCATCAAACTGAGGTGGGTACAAAGGTTTGGCAAGATTTAATGGAACCTTTGAAAAAAAACACGTGATAAAAATCAAAAGATGCAGTCTTTCCACCCTATTTATATTGCACCAAGTCTAGGTTTGGTTGCGGTTATTGAAGCTCGTGGAGGTTTGTTTAATACAAAAACATATGCGTGTGTATATCGTTTAGAAAATCTTCAGATTTATAAAACCGAAAATATGCCAGCTAGAATGAGTGGTTCGGATAAAGATAAAAAGTGTGTTCACTTAGGCTTTGTACATACAAAAGGTTTAAATGATGTCTATATTCCATTTGATGATGAAACAAGATGCCATCAATGTGTGGATTATTTAAATAAATTGTTTGGCTTAGATGATTCGTTTAGAAGTGGAATTAAAAAGTCAGTAACTCAGTTTAAGGCAACAAAGAGTATGTGGGATTTAGCGAAAGCTAAAAAGAATGGTGAAAACTTAGAGGAAAAGGCAAAAGAAACTGTGGATGCGTTTGGAGCAACGATCATTGGAGATCGTACACAGTTTAAGGATGCAGCCGATCAAGCTCTTGCGAACTATGATCTGGACTAAATTTTGTTCGGTCTTGTTTCTTAGTTTGAATCTAATGTTTACAGGTTGTAAATCACAACCTAATGAAGAGGTATATATTTCAGATTTCTACAATATTCATGAAGAATATAAGGATGCATGGGGAAATGTTGGTAAGTACGACATTTCCTTACCTTATATTCATTGTGATTCAAAATCCGCAAAGAAATTGAATCAGACAATCAAAAATGAATACAAGGATTTGATAGATTCTTTAGATGAGGCAAAAGAAGAAGGGTATACGTTGCCGTACACAAAGGTTAGTTATGATGTGTATACACATTCAAATCTATTGAGTTTAGTTATTAAGGAAGAAGTAGAGACGGAATATCCTAGGTATAAGGTGTATCATTTTGATTCTAAAACGAAGAAGCGTGTTTCGAATAAAAAGTTGTATAAGAAATATAAAATCAGTCAAAAAGATATGAAGGTATGGGCTGCACAGGCTTTTGATCAGGAATATGCCAATGAATATTATGACAATGTAAAGGAATTAAGAGCTCAAACAATTGGTTTGTTGCCTTCAAATCTGGATGCGTTTTACCACAAAGGAAAATTGAATGTATTGATTCCTATCGCCACAAATTTTGGTTCTGGAACAAAGATGGTTTTGTATAGGCCAAGTCGCAAGAAGTCTTATAAGATAGAAGATTCTTCCACATTTGACCAGATGACTATGACATTAAAAAATAATAAGCTATCGCTTTACTATAGTGGAACGGATAAAACGTATAAGGTTCATGGTTGTTTTAATGAGTATAAACAAGTTCATGTGTATGAAATAGGTCCGGATGTCACTTATGGTTTTGCACTAACGACAAATGGTTTGGTGGAAGTGATTGCGATTGAGGATGGTTTACCGATTGAGCGTGTTTGTAGTCAAGGACCATTATATGGGTTAGATAAAGTAAAAAGCCTTCGTAGTGGGCAGGCACTGACAGAAAATGATCAGTTGATTGATTTATTTGATGCATTGAGAAATCAGCCGTTCAAAAGCCTTGAGGGTACGTATATAAATGAGAGTGTAACACTTCAAATTGATGAGAATGGTTTGTATGCAATGCAGGATCAAGAGAATTCGCATTCTGGCCTATTGTTTAGTGTAGGTATGGAAGAAGATGGATTTGTGTATGGATATGATGACTATAATCAACAAGTCTTATCGTATTGTAAAGTAATGCCGTTATATGAAAAATTAGAGATCAAAAATTTGTTTGATCATGACAAATTAGAATTGGAGTATCAATATGAATAATAAAAAATTATTTGCGAGTGCACTCGCACTAAGTATGTTTTTTGGATTAACAGCTTGTTCAAGTGAAAAGCCGGAAGATACAAAGGTTGTAGAAAAGAAGGAAGAGAAAAAAGAAGAGAAGAAAGAAGAAAAGAAAGAAGAAAGTACGGATGCTGTATTAGTAAGAGAAATTTCGAGTAAGACATATACAGTCACAATTCCACAGCTTACTTCATTCTATACACCAAGTAGAGATGGTTTAGAAGTTAAAACAGAAGTAAATGAGCAACAAATCTCATATACGCTTGAAGATGAATTTGGTGATTTTAAAATGGCTATTTATGTAAATCCAATCAGTGCTGAGAGTGCAGAAGCCTATGCGAATCGTATTAATGAAGGATTTAAGGATGATGAATCGAAACAATATAAGCCTAGCACGGTGGGTGATTTCAGTGGCTTTAGAAAAGTGACTACAAGTGAAAATCCTAGCTTCAAATGCAAAGATAACTTGTTGTTGGATTTTGAAAATGTAGTGATGTCTGTAACGGTAGAACAATTCAATGATTCGGATACTGCGGATATGGAAGTAGCGATGAAAGCTATTTTGGTCAATATGAAAGTTGAGGTTAAGTAGTCATGAACGTAAAATTTGTGGAAAGCTTATTAGTTATAGGTATGGGGTTAAGCTTAGCTGCTTGTTCATCGAATGATCCAGAGCCTAAAAAGGAAGATACAAAGGTTGTCGAAGCTAAAAAGGAAGAAAAGAAGGAAAAGAAGGCAACGGATTTTGTGGTGAGCAAAAACTACAATAAGAAATATGACATCATCATCACAATGCCTCAAGATTTCACAACGATTTATACGCCAGCAAATGGTGTAGAGGTTACAGGAGAGATTGTCAATGATTCCTTTATTCGCTATAGCTTTGAAAATAAAGAAGCCGATACGAAAAAGATTGCGGCCATTGAAGCAAATGCAGATGCGACAGCGGATGAAGTGGCTGAAACCTTCAATAAAGGTGAGGAAGATGAGAGTAAGCTTTATAAGCCTTATCAGGTTGGAAATTATACAGGTGTAAATAAGATTTCGGATTATTCTTATGATGATTATGTAACGTACAATATGTATTTCAATTTGGATCGAGATGGTTTTAAAGGAACAATTAAGGTTGTTGTTGAAAAGCTAAAAGCGGAAGCGGATGATTCAGATACAGAAGCAATTATCACAGCAATTTTGGATAACGTAAAAGTTGAAAAGAAGAAATGTGAGTAAGCCTATGAATCATAAGCTAGCTAAGATCTTGCTTGCGCTAGGTATAGGCTTAAGCCTAGTTTCTTGTGCAAAAAAGCCAGAAGAACCAAGGTCTTCACAAGTGAAAAAAGAAGAGAAGGTAAAGATTGGCGAAATGACTGGAGTCGCACAAATGAATGGCTATTTCATTAAAATGACGATGCCGGATTTATTGTCGGTTTATACACCAAAACAAGAAGGCTTAGATATATCGGGTAAGCTAGAGGGTGGTCGTATTCTTAAATATGATTTACATTCGTATGATCGTACGTATATCACGCGAATTTCAATTGATTGTGATTATCGTAAGGCGGCCAAGGAAACGGCGGATGTCTTGAATGCAGGTTTTGAAGATGAGGCGGATCAATATAAGGCATTTACGATTGGTAAGTATTCGGGTTACAAGAAAACAACGGTATATGATTCGTCGGATAAAACCTATTCTAAGATGTTGATCGATTATCCGGTTGGTGAAGATAATGTTGTCTTACAAATTTATGTAGAACAAGAAAAAGCCAATGATTTGGATGAGGTAACATTAGCCATTTTGGATAATATCGTTGTTGAAATTTGTATGGAAGAGTAGGTGATAAGAGTGAAAAGGAATAAGTTATTAACTGGTTTCTTAGTCTTGGGGTTAGGACTTAGTTTAGTGGCTTGTTCATCTAATGAGCCAGAAGAAAAGGTAGAAGAAAAGAAAATAGAAGAGACTAAGGCGGCTGAAGAAAAAGAAGAAAAATTAAAAGAAGAGAAGAAGGAAGAAGAAAAGGCTAAGGCAGCTGAGAAAGAAAAAGAAAAGGATAGTACGATTATTAGTTATGCGAATAAAAAGGTAAGAGTTACTTTACCTAAAGATTTAACTTCTTTCCATACACCAGCTAGAGAACTTTCTCGATATAGCTATATGGAAGAGTCGAATGTTCTTGGTTATTCATTGTATGCGAAAGATCGTACGTTCACCATTCATTTCTCAATTGGAACGGATGGCTGGGATTCAGCAGAGGCTGCCAGTATTTCTCACAACAAGGTTTGTAAGGATGAATCAAAAATGTATGAGCCATGTACTGTAGGTGAATATTCTGGATATAAGTATGTGGTGTCAAGTGATAAATCGATTGAATATCATTATGTGCTTGATTATCTAGTGGATGGGCAAGATGTCGTACTAACCATTCGTGAAGAATTACGCAATGATGACGATACTTCCTTGTTAGAGCCATTGTTGCTGGATGTGGTACATAATTTAAAGATTGAATTAATAGGAGAATAATATGGATGGGAATAAGTTATTAACCGGCTTCTTAGTTTTGGGTATGGGACTGAGTTTAGTGGCTTGTTCAAATGAAAAGCCGGAGACAAAAAAAGAAGAGGCTAAGGTAGCAGAAAAGAAAAAAGAAGAGAAACAAATTGTTACGCAGGATCGAACGGCTAAATTGAGTGTTCCTAAAGATCTATCTCCTTATTTTACTTCATCTAGAGAGGGTGTAGGTAAAATGGAGGGTATGTTAAAGGATAATGGTTCGATTGTCTATAAGTGTTTAAATGAAGAGAATAAGTATGAGTTGAATGCTGAAATTAAATTGTTGTCGTCTAGCTCTGCTGAAAAGAGTGCGGATCTACAGAATTCAATGTATGGTGAAAATGACGAGGATAAAAAGTATAAGCCTTGTACGTTTGAGGGCTTTGATGCGTATAGTCATACCATCAATCTGGGTACGGTTGAAAATACTAGACTTCACTATTATGTAGATTATCCAGTCGAGGATATCAATAAGGTCGTTTCTATTGAGATCAACCAGAAGAATGATAAAGAAAAGGATACTTCTGATTTAGAACCTTTTGCGAAGGCTATCATTAAGAATATGAAGCTAGAAAAGGTGAAGGAAGAAAAGAAAGAGGAAGTAAAGCAGGATGTTAAAGAAGAGAAGGTGGATGAAAACAGCAAGGAAATTGTTGGTGAATCGTCTCGTGCAAAATTAACTTTACCTAGGGATTTGACTTCGTTCTATACGCCTAGTGAAAAGTATGACACGATCAAGGGTGAGCAAGATAAGGGAAACATTGGCTATACATTGAGTCGAAAAGATCCAGATCGTTCAATCTACGTTAACATATGTACAGATTCAAGTGATACGCTTGAAGAGGCCATCGTCTTCCATAATGAACATTTAAGTAAAGGAGAAGAGCCATTCACAGAATATACACTTGGTGAATATTCGGGTTATCGTGCTACAAGGTATACGAATTATTGGAATAGTGCCAATGATACAACGTATACGTATAAGTTAAGTTATCCAGTAGGCGATAAAAATGTAATATTGTCATGTTCTGTAACACTTCGTGATAATTCGGATGACACGACAGGATTAGAAGATATATTATTGGCGGCTTTGCAGCAATTGAAGGTAGAAATTAAATAATAATAGGAGAACATAATATGAAAAATAATAAGTTATTAACAAGTCTGTTTGTGCTTGGTATGGGCTTGAGTCTAGTTGCGTGTGGTGCAAGTGATGGTGGTACGACTACAAAGACGGATGGTACAAAAACGGTAGAGAAGAAAGAGGAGCAGAAGTTTGCGGATCGAAAAGAGTATGAAACGGAGGGTCTAGCTTGTAATTTTAAATTGCCAAACTTGGATTCTTTCTATTTGGTGAAGGGTTTAGAAAAGCCTGTTTATAATACGGAATTATCGCTTGGAAACACAAAATATGAAGTTTATGATGATTATCTTCCGGTTCTTTTAGTATATGTAGGAGATGATGCATTCGCAGAATGGAGTGATGGATATACTATCGAGGAACTTGCGACAAAAGATTTGAATGGGGAAGCTGAATATACAGAGACAAAAGTCGGTGGTTATAGAGCTTTAGTTGCAGATTTATCGGATGAGGATAGTTTAAAGAAACAATACTATATTGAACATCCAGATCTAACAAATGGCATCGTTTGTATTGAAGTCTGTGAATATGATGATAATGATATTTCCGATGAACTTGCAGAAGCAATCATTAAAGAGTTCAAAGTTGTTGAACTTTTAGATGTTGAATAATTGTACTTTATGTCGAATCCGAATGATGGATATGCCAAAAGAAAAGAGATGAGTGTACAAGGATTGGCTTGTACATTCACTCCTTCGAATATGGATGCTTATTTTCTTGTAGAGGATGAGTGAGTTTCGTATAAAAGTAAAGTTGTTGCGTCTGGTATGATGTATCGCATTTTTGGTCAGAATACGGATATTTTAGTGTTTGTGGATACTATTCCTTATATTCGAAACAATGCGATGTCTTATGATGAAGTGGTTCGTGTTGAGTTTGAAAGACTAGACTATGATGTCTTAGAAATACTTTCTTATAAGGCGAGTGTAGTTGAGGAATTAGAAGAGTTAAATATAATAAAAAGAACATATTTGGTGGATGTGCCAAGTATGGATAGTGGTGTACTAAGAATCGAGAGTTCGAGCAATGTGGATGTCTTTGATGTTTTGGTACAAAAAATATTAAATGAATTAAGAATCCAATCAATGGATACATGGGAAGAGGTGTAGTATATGGGATTAATTCGTGCTGGTGCTGGAGCTGTTGGTTCTGTTTTTGGCGATCAATGGAAGGAGTACTTTTATTGTGATGCATTAGAGCAGGATGTATTGGTTCGTAAGGGTTCTAAAAGGACGGGTAAAAAGTCGAGTAATAAAGGAAGTGACAATATCATTTCAAATGGTAGTGTGATTGCGGTTGCGGATGGTCAATGTATGTTGATTGTGGATCAGGGTCGTGTTGTTGAGCTTTGTGCAACGCCAGGAGAATTTGTGTATGATTCGTCAAGTGAACCATCCATCTTTGCGGGAAGTTTAGGTCAGAGTATTAAGGATTCTTTCTCTACTATGGCTAAGCGTTTCACTTTTGGTGGAGATACGGCTAAGGATCAAAGAGTGTATTATGTGAACACAAAAGAAATGGGTGAAGTTCTATATGGAACGGCGACTCCAATTCCTTTTAGAGTGGTTGTGAATGAAGAGTTGGGCTTCAAGTTGTCTGTAAAATTGCGTTGTAACGGTAACTTTACATATCGTGTGGCCGATCCAATCTTATTCTATACGAATGTTTGTGGAAATGTGGCAGAGGATTTTGAGTCTGAAACCATTGAGGGCAAACTTAAGGGTGAGTTGATGACGGCTTTGCAGCCTGCCTTGGCAAAATTGAGTGCGGATCGTGTGATGTATTATGAGATTCCAGCTCACACAATGGATGTTGCGGCAGCTTTAAATGATGAGTTGAGTGATATTTGGCGTGCTAAGCGTGGCTTGGAAGTTGTATCTTTCAATATTAACTCTTTAAGTATTCCTGAAGATCAAGAAAAGAAGATCACGGAGTGGGAAGAAAATGCGATGACGATGAATCAAACAGTTGCGGCAAGTCGTTTGGTTGGAGCCCAGGCTACAGCTATGAAGGATGCTGCAAATAATGCGTCTGGTGCAATGACTGGATTTATGGGCATGGGTATGGCCATGAATCAGGGTGGTATTAATGCTCAAAACTTATATGCGGCGGGTGCTGCTGCTCAACCAGCTCCTGATCCAACTCCAACACCGACTCCTGCACCTACGCCTGAGGCAAAGGCAGATGGCTGGACTTGTCCGACTTGTGGACATCTAGCAAGTGGTAAATTCTGTCCGGAGTGTGGTGACCCATTTGATGATAATGACATAGAAAAGTAGAGGGTTTTAATTATGAGTGCTTTACAAGAGTTTAAATGTCCTTGTTGTAATGGTGCCATTTCGTTTGATACAAAACTTCAGAAGATGAAGTGTCCTTATTGTGATACAGAATTTTCTCTGGAAACACTTCAGCAATATGATTCTGTAAAGATTGAGGAAGAAGATCAATTTGAGTGGGATGTGAAGCCAGGTCAAGAGTGGGCAGAAAATGAAACTGATGGATTATTGACATATGTTTGTAATTCGTGTGGTGGTGAAATTGTTGCGGATGAAAATATGGCGGCTGCATCTTGTCCGTTTTGTGGAAGTCCAATTGTCGTAAAGGAAAAATTGGGTGGTGTGTTAAAGCCGGACTTAGTTATTCCATTTAAGTTGGATAAAAAGGCGGCTAAGGAAGGCTTGAAACAGCACTATAAGGGTAAGACTTTATTGCCTAAAGAATTCAAATCAGAAAATCATATTGAAGAAATTAAAGGCGTATATGTTCCTTTCTGGTTGTTTGATGCGGATGCCGATGGCGAGGTTCGTTATAATGCGACAAAGGTTCGTATGTGGTCGGATTCAGAATATGATTATACGGAAACCAAATACTATCGTTTATATCGTAAGGGGCATGTAAGATTTGAAAACATTCCGGTGGATGGTTCGAGTAAGATGCCAGATGATATGATGGAGTCTATTGAGCCGTATGACTTAAAAGATGCGGTAGATTTCCAAACAGCCTATTTAGCTGGCTTTTTAGCCGATAAATACGATGTGGATGCCGATTCAAGTATTGATCGTGCCAATACCCGTGTAAAGAAGTCTACGGAAGATGCGTTTATGACCAATTGCGGTAAGTATGACACGGTTACTTGTGAGGATAGTGCAGTTCAGATTCAAAATGGTACGGCAAAATATGCGTTGTATCCAGTGTGGATCTTAAATACGAAGTGGAGGGGTGAAAACTACAGTTTTGCGATGAATGGTCAAACGGGTAAATTTGTAGGTAATCTTCCAGAAAATAAGAGCTTAGTTTACTTATACTATGTAGTGGTTACGCTTCTTGGAAGTGTTTTAGCTTATATCGTAATATTGATTATGAGTTGGGGAAAGTAGGAGGTTGTTTATGAAAAAACTTAGTATTTTATGTTCATCTCTTCTACTTGCACTTATGATGTGCTTCCCGGTTTTTGCGAGTGAAGATCTAAGATATGTAGAGGATAATGCAGACTTATTAACTGTAAGTGAACAGCAGGAATTAAATGATACTTTAACTGAAATCAGTGAAAGACAAGGTGTCGATGTTGCCGTAATCACTGCGAATGATATGGGTGATAAATCGATAGAAGACTACGCAAAGGCGAAATATGATGAGCGTGGCTATGGTGATGATGGTGTCTTGTTAGTAGTCAACATGGAAGTTCGCGAGTGGTGGATGTCTACTTATGGAAAAGGTACTACAGCTATTTCGTCAGAAGACATTAGTACGATTGGTAGTGAGTTTGCGCCTTATTTAAGTAGTAAAGAATATGCGGATGCATTTGAAACATACGTAAGACTTTGCGATGACTATATTACTAGAGCACCTAATCTTTCTGAAGAGTATGCGCAAGCTTTAAGTGGTCTTACTTCATTACAAGATGGACTAAGATTTGTGAATGATGATGCGCGTTTATTAACTGAGGATGAAAGAAAAGAGTTGAATGATACTTTAACCCAAATTGGTAAGCGTCAAGGTTTAGATGTTGCAATATTGACTACAAAAGATACGGGTGGTAAGGCACTTCTTGATTATGCGATGACGATGTATGGAGCGCTCGAGTATGGTCAGGGTAAAAATAAAGATGGAATTCTTTTAGTGGTCAACATGGAAACACGTAAGTTCTGGATGGCTACTCATGGTTATGGTATTACAGCATTTACGGATGCCGGAATTAGTTATATTAGTGAAAAGCTAGGCCCTTCTTTTAAAAAAGAGAAGTACATGAAGGCTTTTACAACGTTCGGTAGTCTTTGCGAAAAGTTTGTAGAAAAAGCACATAATGGTAAGCCTTATGATGTTGGTAATATGCCGTTTAAATGGCTTCCATGGTACTGCGTTCCAATAAGTCTTTTAGTAGGTTTTGTCTGTGCAGTCTTTGTGGTTAGTAAAAAGCGTGAACAACTTCATTCTGTTAGTTTTGAAGACAAGGCACATAACTATATGAAGAAAAATACGTTGAAGATGAAAGAGTCTCATGACTACTTCTTGTATCACACGATAACTCGTCATCGAATCAAATCTGACGATGATGATAGTTCGAGCGGAGGAAGTAGCACATTCACTAGTAGCAGTGGCGACACGTATGGTGGTGGTGGCGGTAGCTTCTAATGCCGCAAAATTCAGGATCAAACCCCTGCATTTTCCACTTTCAAGAGAAATTAATGTGAAGGCCAGTAATTGGCCTTCTTTATCGTTATTGTGGCAAATTTAGGGGATTATTTGAGATGAATGAGTGGGCTTGTTAAGATAAAGAAAACAGGGGGATAGTGTTATGGGCAAAAAGATATTATCTATGTTAGGCCTTGGAATAGTGTGAATTGGTATTGTGTTTGGGGGCAATCTTGTATTGATTCTTGCTGGAGCTATTTTTCTTGGGTTAGGTCAAGTGTCAAAGGAAAACGGTAATAATTCAAAGAATAAACAAGTATTTCATGAGTTCTTTGATGATGTTGAGGTAGATCTTGTTTCCCATTTGTTGGATGTATCAGATACGAATATTCCTTTGCCTAAACATGATTATTGTAGTGGCAGTGGATATGTACAAGATAAATATAAAGGTCTAGATGTAGAGTTATGTACTATTAAACTTACAGATGTGACAGAAGTTTTGCGTGATGAGACTGGTTTGTGGGAGAAGAATGAGAAACAAATTTATGAAGATCAATGGATGTTATGCAATCTGGATTGCAAGTTTAGTACTTGGCTAACTATATATCCTCATAGTTTATTGGATGAACAAACCATTAAAACAGGTAATGATGCTTTTGATAAGAAGTTTAATTTAAGTTGTGGGGATCAAGAAGAGGCTCTTAAAATATTGGGTTCGAGTTGTTTAAAGAAAATCATGACTTTGACAAATGGTCCATTTCGTAAATTTGCCCTTAATCTAAATATGGATGGTAAGCTGTATATTGCAGCTCATAGTGGACATGGTTTTGAGAATGCAAGTAGGGATGAGTTGAAATGGTTTATGAATTTGATGGATGTATTTAAAAGAAAATAATTGGCTCTCTTTAATGAGAGTCATTTTTAATGGCAATGATTTTGATTTATATATTTCATAAGGACTTCAGTTATCTTTTCCGCCGGTTCTTTACAATCATTATTTAGCCATTCTAATATAACATGGTATCCACCCTCAAGAATATAAGTTTTCTTATATTTTGTTTCAGTTTTACTAGACATTTTGCTATTTAATATTTCAGTAATAATAGGTAAATTTAACAATTTTTTTGGAAATGTCGGATCAATATTTGCATTAAAAATAATCTTATACATTTTTTTATTATTATTTAGATAGTGTAATATATTATTTAATCCTTTTATATTATCAGCATCTTTACATTTTTCTTCTATTTGAATGAGCAAATCATTTTGCATTTCTGCTAATAAATCATATTGTGATTCATAATATTTATAGAATGTACTTCTATTAATATCAGCAGTTTCACATAATTCTCTAACATAAATCTTTTGGATATTTTTCTTTTCTAACATTTCAATAAATGTATCTTTAATAATTCTTTTAGTCATTGAAACACGACGATTATCTCTGATATTCATAAATAATTTACTCCTTTCATTTATTAAATAAACATATATTATTTTAATGTTTATTTAATAACAAGTTTTTATAAACTGATGGCTGTAAAATCAACATATGTATATTATAATATAAATAGACATTTAAGTCAAAGAAGGGAGAAATATTAATGAAAAAAATAATAAATTTCATAACAGAAAAAAGAAATTATATTTTAGTATTTATGTTACTTGTTACTTGCGTGAGTATATTTGCTATGAATAAAGTAAATATAAATCAAGATATGACTAAATATTTACCATCTAATTCATCAATGAAAAAAGGTATTGATATTTTAGAAAAAGAATTACCAGATGTTAAAAATATGAGTACTATCTGGGTAATGATAGATGATTTAGATAATAATAAAAAGTTAGATGTTTATAATAAATTAAAAGAAATAAAAAACATTTATACAATCAGTTATGATAATGAAAGTAATGCATATAATAAGGATAATCACACGTTATATGTGTTAACTAGTAAATATAATTCTAATTCTGATGAAATAAAAAATATTAAAAAAGAACTCGATAATCTAAAAGAAGAATATAAACTCGTATATGAACTAGATAGTGATATTACTAATGTTCCTATTTCAATTATTATATTTGCTTTTTCAATACTACTAATAATATTACTTATTATGTGTTCATCATGGATAGAACCAGTATTATTTATAATAACAATAGGAATTGCAATTATTATTAATTTAGGAACCAATTATTTACTTGGTGAAGTGTCATATACCACTTATTCCATCGCGGCGATCCTTCAACTTGTACTAACAATGGATTATTCAATAATGCTACTTAATCGCTACCGTGAAGAAAAAGAAAATAATAAAAATAATTTAACTTCAATGAAAGAGGCAATAAAAAAATCGTTCCCATCTATTATGGGTAGTTCATTTACTACCATAGTAGGACTTTT
>ENA-ORRN01001035-ORRN01001035.1-human-gut-metagenome-genome-assembly--contig:-NODE-1035-length-20515-cov-2.910411_pt1 | contig 20515 bp, 18 predicted proteins | sample MGYA00242174_ERZ509132 | MGnify/ENA primary metagenome ERZ509132 (study PRJEB26280, sample SAMEA2338671) | human gut metagenome | biome: human gut; feature: human-associated habitat; material: faeces... | reverse complement strand
CGCCGGGCAGGGTGACCTTTGATATTGGTTATACCGATATTGATGATCTTTGCATTTCCATGGAAGAGGAGAACTATAAAATTTATCTGATTGAGGCAGCTTCCTACAGCAATGTGGTGAAGGAATTCCGTGAACTGATCGGAAGAAGCTATATTGCACCCCGCTGGGCATTTGGTTATGGGCAGAGCCGGTGGAGCTATGATACAGCGGATGAAGTGCGTGAGGTGGCGGCGGAATATAAAAAGCATAACATTCCCATCGACAGTATCTATCTGGACATTGATTATATGGAACGGTATAAGGACTTCACGATTAACCGGGACAGCTTCGCTGATTTTGAAGAGCTTGTCGAAGAAATGAGGAAGGAGAACATTCATCTCGTTCCCATTATTGATGGTGGTGTAAAAAAGGAAGATGGCTATGATGTCTATGAAGAAGGCAAAGCGAACGGATACTTCTGCAAGGATGAAAACGGAGAAGATTTCATTATCGGGGTATGGCCCGGGAAATGCTGCTTTCCGGATATGCTTGATGACAAGGCAAGACAGTGGTTTGGTGATAAGTACCGGATTCTGATCGACAAGGGAATTGACGGCTTCTGGAACGATATGAATGAACCGGCGATTTTTTATTCCGAAAAGCATCTGAAAGAGGTCTTTGAGAAAATGGAAGACTATAAGAAGATGAACCTTGACGTGAATACCTTTTTCGAAATGACAGGAATGATTGGAAGCATCTGTAATAATCCGGAGGACTATGCATCGTTTTATCATAATTATAAAGGAAAACGTTACCGTCACGATCAGGTACATAACCTGTTTGGCTATTATATGACGAGATCAGCCTCGGAGGCGTTTGAACGTTACGTGCCGGAAAAGAGAATTCTGTTGTTTTCCAGAGCATCTTATATTGGAATGCACCGGTTTGGAGGAATCTGGCAGGGAGACAATGCTTCATGGTGGTCCCATCTGAAAATGAATGTGAAAATGATGCCTTCTTTAAATATGTGCGGTTTTTTATATACAGGAGCGGATGTCGGTGGATTTGGTGCAGATGCAACCGAAGATCTGGTGTTACGTTGGCTGGAATTTGCAGTGTTTACGCCACTTTTACGGAATCATTCGGCAAGGGGAACCAGAAGACAGGAGGTATACCGTTTCTCCCATGTAGAGAAATTTGCGGATGTAATCGGTGTGCGTTATCAGATTCTTCCATATATTTACAGCGAATATATGAAGGCAGCATTGCGTAATACGATGATGTTTAATCCGTTAGCGTTCCTTTATGGTGAGGATGCACTGGCAGGACAGGTGGAGGATCAGCTTTTTATCGGCGAAAATGTCATGGTGGCACCGGTCTGCGAGCAGAATATGTCGGGCAGAGTCGTATATTTCCCGGAAAGAATGAAGCAGCTCATTTTTAAAAATGGTATTGTGGAAGAGGGAAAAGTGTACGAAAAAGGCTTTTCCTATGTGGAAATGCCGATGGGAACTGTGCATGTTTTCCTAAGGGAAGGATATCTGTTCCCGGTGGCAAAAGGCGGAAAGTGTGTCGAAGATGTTGATTTTGAAGACCTGACGCTGTATTCCTTTGGAGAAGAGATCAAACCGTACGAGTACTATCTGGATGATGGCGAAACGAAAGACTTCACGATCGAATCCCATATCCGTATGTTAAGCTGCTAAAAGCGAAAGGCTGGCAACAGATTTTGTCAGTGGAAGGGAGTTGATGCAATGAGTGAAACCATAGTAACTTTGAAAAAGGGCGAAGGCCGGACATTGAAAGCCGGCGGCATGTGGGTTTTTGATAATGAAATTGAGAGCATTACCGGAAGATTTGAGAATGGAAGCATCGTGACTGTACATGATTTTGATGGCTATCCGATGGGAAGAGGCTTCATTAATCAGAATTCCAGGATCCGCATCCGTCTGATGACGAGAAATGTCCATCAGGAAATCGACCACGAATTTTTAAGGGAACGCGTGAAGACTGCATGGGAATATCGGAAGAAAACTGTCGATACCGGAAGCTGCCGTGTGATTTTCGGTGAGGCAGATTTTTTACCGGGACTTGTGATTGACAAGTTTTCAGATGTGCTGGTGGTAGAGTCACTGGCACTTGGAATTGACCGGTTTAAGCTGGAAATTGTCGATCTGCTGAAGGAGGAGCTTCGTAAGGACGGCATCGAGATCCGCGGTGTCTATGAGCGGAGTGATGCGAAGGTACGGCTCAATGAAGGTATGGAACGGATCAAGGGCTTTCTCTCCGAGGAGTTCGACACCAACGTACAGATCGAGGAAAATGGCGTGAAGTATCTTGTTGATGTAAAGGACGGACAGAAGACCGGATTTTTCCTTGATCAGAAATACAATCGTCTGGAAATTCAGAAGCTGTGCAAAGATGCCAGAGTCCTCGACTGCTTTACCCATACCGGATCCTTTGCGCTGAATGCGGCAGTTGCCGGAGCAAGAGAGGTTACCGGTGTGGATGCATCGGAGCTTGCTGTTGCACAGGCTGTGAAAAACGCAGAACTGAACGGTGTGCAGGATAGGGCGAAATTTATCTGCCGTGATGTATTCGAGCTTCTGCCCGAGTTGGAAAAGCAGGGAGAGAAATACGATGTAGTGATTCTGGATCCACCGGCATTTACGAAGTCAAGAAACTCTGTGAAAAATGCCATCAAAGGATATCGTGAAATTAATCTGCGCGGCATGAAGCTTGTGAAAGATGGTGGTTTCCTTGCAACCTGTTCCTGCTCCCACTTCATGACCTACGAGCTGTTTACTGAAACGATCGGACAGGCGGCCCGTAATGTGCATAAGCGTCTGCGTCAGGTGGAATTCCGTACCCAGGCTCCGGATCATCCGATTTTATGGGCGGCGGATGAATCGTACTATTTGAAATTCTACATCTTCCAGGTTGTTGATGAGAAGTAAGAGCCGGGAAGTAGCGGAAATGCTTGATTTATAAGGGATTAAAGGCATTTGATGTTTACAGAGAAAACCTCGTAAAGTATCGCAAAATATCACAAAACCGTGATTCAAAGTGGTAAGAAAAGTGGTAAGTCTGAGTGGTAAGCACCTGAAATGTGACGAGTGGTAAGCTTATGGGGAAAACGGTATGTTCTATCCTTTTCTTTTTCAAATAAGAGTTGATATTATTATCATGGAAGTAATGAACAGAGAGTGATCGAGATAATTCGGTTGCTCTTTTTTATTGTGAAGGGGGTTACATGTGCTATAATAAAACAAATTAACAAATCGGAAGTTGGAGGTAAGATTATATGATAACTGCATTGACAACTGATAGACTTATACTGCGTGAATATAATGATGCAGATATAGATGATTATTTTAGATTGAAAAGCGATAAAGAGACAATGTACTATTTGCAAGATATACAATTATTTTCACAAGAAGAAGCTAATGCGGATTTTGCAAATATACTAGCTGACATGAAGTGTGAGGATAGAAAGTTTTATTTCTTTCACATCGAATTGAAAGAAACGCATGAACAAGTTGGTAGTGTTGGTTATACAGTGGTTGATAATACTCCTAGAGGAAAGATAGTTCATGCAGGCTATTTTATTTATCCCAAATTCTGGAGTGAAGGATATGTTACAGAAGCCTTTAAGAAAGTGTTAGAATATGCCTTTACTGAAAATGATGTTTATAGAGTAACAACTGGATGCTTGGCTGAAAATATTGGTTCTGAAAAGGTAATGATAAAATGTGGACTTATAAAAGAAGCAGAGCACCTTGATTGGGAATGGCATGATGGTAAAATGAAAACCAGATTAGAATATCGATTGTTAAAGAACGAATGGCAAGGTCAACAATGAAACAAAAATTTCAGTAATATGCTCTGTTGATGTGCTGATTTTTCTACGATATACTCCTTCAAAAATTAAATGCATCGCAGATGCAGAAACTACAAGAGGTGTTGGTAAAACGGTTATCTGAAAATACTGTATCTGATTATTTGCAGACAACGAATATGGACTTTCTAGATATGTTTTTAACTGCAAAGCATTTAGAAGGGTGTTCTGACAAAACAATACGCTATTATAGGTGTAATATTGAAAAGATGTTGGATACAATAAATATTCCGGTCATAAAGATAACGACCGAGATGCTACGAAAATATCTTGTAGAGTATCAAACGATAAATAATTGTGGAAAGGTAACTATTGATAATATTCGTAGAAGTCTTTCCACATTTTTTTCGTGGCTAGAGGAAGAGGATTATATTATAAAAAGCCCAATGAAAAGAATTTATAAGGAAAAGACTGCCGTTATTGTAAAAGATACCATTCCGGATGAGAAAATAGAAATTCTTAGAGATAATTGTAATAATCTGCGTGATAGGGCAATGATTGATTTTCTGCTTTCAACAGGAATTAGAGTAGGCGAATTGGTAAGGCTGAACATTGATGATATAGATTTCTCTGAGCGGGAATGCGTGGTTTATGGCAAAGGAGACAAAGAGAGGAAAGCATATTTTGATGCTAAGACCAAAATTCATTTGTTGAATTATATTGAATCAAGGACAGATAATAATATAGCGTTATTTGTGTCGTTAAATAAACCACACAGTAGACTTACTGAAAGCGGTGTGGAGTTACGATTACGAGAAATGGGGAAGAAGTTAGGTGTAGAAAAGGTACACCCACATAAGTTCAGAAGGACTATGGCCACCAGAGCAATTGAGAAAGGTATGCCGATATAGAGAAAGGAAATGTTGAGGATGCAGCTAGTGCGTTTGTGGCATTTAGAGAGAGGCATTAATGAAGCAATATAAGGTAGAGATTACAAAAGAAGCTTTGAATTTTGTGGACTAAAAGATAAGTAAAGGAACTATGGAATAATGAAAAACTTAAATCTTTGTACAGACCTTGAATCATTTGTTGTAATTGAAAAAATAAATGAAGGATATTCTGGAGATGATAAATATAAAGTTCAAAAAGACGGAAAGCTTTTTTTGTTGCGTGTTGGAGACCTAGCAAAAGCAACGGAAAAGGAAGCGGAATATAATCAGCTCATGTTGTATGCTGATAAAGAAATCAATACTCAGAAACCTATTACATTTGGCAGAACAAACGATAAGTTCTATTCTATTGTAACATGGGTCGATGGAACGCCTATTATGGATATTATCAAGGAAGATGACTCGCTCGATTATTATCAACTTGGTCATAATGTGGGGGTTGAACTAAAAAAACTTCATTGTGCTTCTCGAGGAGAAGATAAGACAGATTGGATGGATGTCATAGAAAAGAGGGCAACTTCGTTTTTAGAGAAGTTTCATTCTTTGAATATTGAAGAATTTGCTTGCAGTAGATATGCGGAACAATATATTTTGAAAAATATGTCATTAATGGCAGAGCGACCTCAAGTTATGCTTCATGGGGACTTTCACTGGAATAATTGCGTTGTAGATGACAATGACAGTGTTGGTATAATTGATTTTTCGGGGAACGACATAGGTGACCCGTGGTACGAGTTCGGAGGATTGCTATGGGCACTAGAGTTTAGTTATAGTTTTGCAAATGGTCAAATCGATGGTTATTTTGGCACACCCCCATCTGAATTTTGGAAAGTTTTCAAATTCTATGTTGCGTTATATGCTTTTGAACATCTATCTTTCGCTAATGGAACATTGGAAGATATAGAGTATAGAATTTCTAATGCGACTCGGATGTTAACTTTGTTTGGTGAGAGATTTGAACTAGATATACCTCTGTTTAGAGGATAGGTGAAATTTTCAGCTTTTCTAAGAGTTGAAAGCAATGTATTGTTGAAGTTTGCGTTCTTGTGAGTGAAACCAAGACCAGGAGGAATAAATAGTGAGAGATGTACATGTACACTTTTTACATGGAAATCCTGTAGGCTATAACATTGAATTTTTTGAGGGATTTATTAAAGTTGCACAAGATGCAGGGCTTGATGAAATATATATGCTTGAACATACCCATCAATTTACTGAGTTTGAGAGAGTATATGAACCAATAAAGGCATATAACGATTTTCAGAATAACTGGATAACAAAAAGAATGAACGGTTCGATAGACGAGTACATCCGATTTATTAAAAGAGTAAAGGATATCAAGTACCCTGTAAAAGTGAAGTTCGGTCTTGAAGTCTGTTATATTCTTGAAACTGTTGACCTTTTGGCGGAGATTCTTCATAAATATGATTTTGATTTCCTTACAGGCTCCGTACATTGGATTGATGGTTGGGGATTTGACCATCCGGGACAAAAAGAAATTTGGGAAAGCAAGAACATAGAGGAGGTATATAAAAGGTATTATAATATTATGTTTCAGTTATGTGATAGTGGTCTTTTTAACGGTCTTGCCCATCCTGATTCAATTAAATGTTTTGGATATAAACCAGACATTGATTTAACGGAATATTATAATAAATTGGCTGTTTTGCTAAATAAGAATGGTATGTATGCTGAGAACAGTGGAGGGCTGCAACTAAATTATAGTCATGATATTGAACTTGGCTTAAATCCACAATTGTTATCTGTTTTAAGAAAAAACAATGTGCAAATTGAGACAGCTTCTGATGCGCACAAACAAAGTGATGTTGGTGCAAATATTTTGGAACTTGCAAATATGCTGGTATAACGATAAAAAGCTCGCGAAGCTTTGAATTTGTAGAATTAGTAAATCTCGATTTTGGGAAATACAAGAATGTGTCTCATTATGGTTTTAATGCGGTTTGTAAGGAGAAACAATATGATTGGGTTTGTTATATGGTCACTTTTGGGAGTGTTTATAATTGGATTAGGAATAAAAGATATGTTTTCTAAGAATCCCGTTGGATTCTGGGCTAATACCGAAACAATAAAAGTAAAAGATGTTAAAGGTTACAATCGTGCGAGCGGACTATTGTTTATAATCTATGGAATCATTTTTGTTATATTAGGAATTCCGCTGTTAGATGGTCAAAATACACCATACGTTCTGTTGTCGGTTATTGGTGTGATGGTGGAAACAATTGTAATTATGGCTGCTTATAGTTTAGTTATCGTTAAAAAGTATGAAGAGAAGTAAATAACTTTGAAGTTGCAAGGAGAAAATTATGAAATTTATGCAAACAGAGAAAAAACAGCTATTGATCTATGTGATTATAGCATACGGAATCACATATGTAATGGGACTTCTGATGTGGTATAGCTATGGAAAAGGTCTTGATCTCAGCGCTTTTCCAAAGGCGCAGATGCTGTATCCAGCAGCAGGTGTGATGATGGCTTATTTAATTACCAAAAAAGGAGATAAAAATCTTCCAACGGCTTTTTACATATTCTTTGTAGCTCTCACGGCGGTGCTGGTTGTCTGCACGGCGGCTTCTGTTCTGGCTCCCCAAAATAGAGATCTGATGAGCATGCCATATTCTCAGTGGGCACCGATCATGAATTACGTTATAATAGGTGGCAGCGTTATTTTCTGGATTCTTCTTCTGCAATCCGGTAAAGAAAAGCGCGGATCCTATGGACTGAACAGCGAACATTGGAATATATCTATTCGTATGATCCTGTTGTTTATTGGATTATATCTTCTCAGATTTGTGATTGCCTGTGCTCTGAGCGGCCAGCTTTCTGAATTTGGCAAAATAATGGCAAATCCTACTACCTGGATCATATTTTTTACTGTTTTGGTAAACTTTTTCCTGTCAGTAGTGGCATTCTTTGGAGAAGAATACGGATGGAGATATTATCTTCAACCTCTTCTTCAGAAAAAATTTGGACTAAAAGGCGGCGTAATCCTTTTGGGCTGTGTGTGGGCTGTATGGCATCTGCCAATAGACTTCTTCTATTACACTACGCCGGATATGGGGCTGGCGGCTCTGGCAAGCCAGTTTGTTACCTGTATTTCACTGGGGATTTTTATGGCATATACTTATATGAAAACCCAGAATATCTGGGTTCCGATAATTATTCATTTTCTGAATAATAATATGGTGGTAGTTTTTTCAGGAACGTACTCTGCGGATGTACTTCAGAATCAGCAAATCCACTGGAGAGCTATTCCTGTGGCACTGGTAATGAATCTGCTGATCTTTGGATGGGTGATCTTTCTGAAGCCATTTAAGGAGAAAAAAGCATAATATTGAATTCATTCAAATTATTTAGAACAATTTGCAGGAGTACCTGCATTTTTAGGAATAGTTATTTTAATTTCATGTATTGCAGATTGGATGATATTTGCAAAAATTGAAGTGGCATAACTTATAATAGGTTAATCATAATTGTAATCAAAAATCAATGTCCATTCTGTGGCAAATCATTAAGGGTTGTACCTATAAATAGTGAAGAATATTGTCCACACTGTGGTTGTAAAATAGAACAGGAGCATAAGAAAATTTCAGTTTATAGGGATGATTCAATAATTATTTTTGCATGAAAAAGGGTGCGAAGCACCCTAGTCCGTCAAGGGGTTCAAATGGGCCGGTGGACCATTACTCTGAACCGACCGAAGCGAAGCGTCTCTCCCGGCGGGTCCATAGATGTGTTGTGACATATCGTATTGGGTTATTATCTGTCACGCTTCTTTCAGATATCGTAGCTTTGCTACGAAAAGAAAAATTGAATTTGTAAAGAAATCAGCAAGGGCTGAAAAAAGGAATCGAGAAATCGGTTCCTTTTTTGTTATGGTGACAAGGAAAATGCAACATGCTTGCATGTTTACATTTGACGACCACTAATCAGCACCACAGCGTGCAGAGCGCGTTGTGGCGCTGGCACGGATAAGGAGGAAATTGAGATCGAAAAGAAAAAAGTGAGAGCAACCAGGACAAACGGTCGCAAAGACAGTAATGGTGTATTCAAGGCAGGTCATAATGACCAGTCATTTAATCTTGAAAATGCAGAGCATGTTGATGCTGACAGGAGCAAATGGAATGTTTACTGGGATTATCTGCAAGGATATGATATAACCTTGCAGATGAAAATGGAGTCCGACCGGAAAGACAATATTTATTTGATTATTTGATGAAGTTGAATACCTTTATTATCACAAACAATTCGGAGATTTCATAGATGCACAAAATGAGAGGCATCGAAAACGGAATGGAGTACTATCTGGATGATGGAGAAACGAAAGATTTTATGCTTGAATCCCATATCCGTATGTTAAGCTGTTAAAAACAGTCAATAAAAAATAAAGTAAGAAAATAAAGCAAAAAAGAATCGAGGAATCGGTTCTTTTTTACTTTTGTAAACCCACGATCCTGATTCATGTTAATACAAAAACAGTTGATAAAGCAGAGAAAGAAAAATAAAAACTAATAAAAACAGAGAATAAACGGAGAGTTAATAGAGAATATTAAAGAAAAAATGGAGAAAATGAGAAAAACCAATTGACAGATTTTCTGAAAAGGTGTATTGTGAGTATAACAATTCAAAAAGGGAGAGAAATATGAGTACTATACGGGATGTGGCTCAGAAAGCCGGAGTATCAGTATCAACTGTATATAAAGTTTTTAGTGACAGTTATAAAACGCGTGATGAAATCAGAGAACGTGTACTTAAGGCGTGTGAAGAACTGAACTATTCGCACCATTCCATGATAAAGAAGCGTAAGCTTCTGGGCATGATGTTTAGTGAGGTTACGAACTCTTTTACCAATACATTAATGCAGATGATCATTGATGAACTGGGTGATGAATATGATATTGTCACTTTGTATAGCAACGAGGATCTGACAAGGGAAAAGCAAAATATAACCTGTCTGGAACAGATGAAGGTTGATGCGCTTATTTTTGCAACAGTTTCGAACCAGGAGTATCCGGAAATTAATAAGATGATCAGCGATGGCAAACCGGTAATACAGTTTTTTATGCAGACACATCCGGGAGCAGATGCGATTTTATTTGACGATGAATTAGGTACCTATCAGGCAGTAAAGTATCTTATTCAAAATGGACATAAAGATATCTTGATGTTATACAAATACAGAATAGGATTTCCACAGAGAAGCAATGGATATAGAAAGGCCTTTGAAGAAGAGGGATTAGAAGTGGATGAGCGTTATTTATATGATATTCCATATAATGACAGCATCCGTGGAGTAATTCAGAATAAGATCCAGGAATTAAAGCCATCTGCAATTCTGGCGGTAAATGAAATAATTGCAACATCTACAGTATGTGCTTTAAAGGAAATGAAGCTTATGGTTCCACAGGACATCAGTCTGATCATATATGATGATCTCCCGTGGGCAGCAGCCTCTAAGCTTACAACGATAGGTCATGCATTCGATTCGGCAGGATCACTTTGCAAAAATATATTAATGGAAATAACAGGTCTTGAGAAGAAACATACTCCAGTCCGGCTTGTGATTGATCCGATGCTTATAGTGAGGGATTCTGTAAGAATTTTAACTAAATAAAATGTAACTATTCAGAGCTATGCAAATTTATATAATGTACATCGAATGCTTGCATTCGTAAGGACATTATTAAATTTATATGGCGAAGTAACTACATGAGCAAAGGGAACTGCACAGCAGTGAGCTTGCAAATGGAGTTCTGAATAGTTAAAAAATGTGAATTAAGACATTACTCCGGAGGTATGTTTTAATTGCAAAAGAATTGTGTACTTTCCAGACAGAGACAGGTATTAGTGAAGGATATGGCATGATTTTGGCGCAAATAGAATTTAAGTCATGAAACAAATGGGAGGAAAAATAATGGTAAAACGTATAATGGGTTTAATCCTGACAGGAACAATGATAATGTCATTACTGGCATGTGGTAAAGCGGATACTGATACTGCGAAGACAACGCAGAGCGACAGCAATAGTAGCATCAGCAGTAGTAGTGAAGATGCGAGTAACAGTGAGGGCGATGTGATTACCTTTACATTTGCAGAGCATGTTGCGGATATTGAAAATCAGGCACCGCAGGTATATGCAGTAGTACAGGAATTTATGAAACAGAATCCTGATATTAAAATCGAAATGACGGGGGCTGCACAGGATGAGCACACCCAGAAAATCAAGCTGGCATCCCAGTCCGACAGCTTGCCGGATCTTTTCTATTCATTAAAGGGTGATGCTGATGCATTGGCTGAGGCAGGAATGCTGGCAGATCTTTCAGAGGATATTCTTAATGATCAGGAATTCGTGGACGGATTTCTACCCGGTATGCTTTCAGTAATGGAAAAGGATGGAGCTATTTATGGATTGCCTGCAGAGATTTTCTGTAATGGGATCTGGTATAATAAAGCATTGTTTGATCAGTGTGGCCTGGAAATTCCTGTAACCTATGAAGACCTCATGAACTGTGTTAAGGTTTTCAATGAAAATGGAATTGTTCCAATGGCAAGAGGAACAAAGGATGTATGGAGCAGCTGGTCCCTTATGACAATGCATTGCAGATATGGTTTCTTTGATCATATTGATGGAATCCTTAGTGGAACAGATAAGTGGCTGAATGATGACTATTTACGGTTTTATGAAAAACTGCAGGATATGGCAGAGCAGGGAACATTCCCGGATAATGCTTCTTCAATAGGATACTGGGAAGCTACAGAAATGTTTCTTGGCGGACAGGCAGCAATGTTTGACAGTGGTGCGTGGGATACAAAGAAATTTGATGAAAGTGACCTTAAGGATAGCATTGGTTTCTGGTGGGGACCGACATTTGAAGATGGAGTTGGAAATCAGGAAATTTCAATGAAAGCACCGTCTCACCCATATTGTGTATCAGCCAAGACCAAAAAAGAAGATCCGGAAAAATATCAGGCTATTATTAAATTTTTAAAATTCTATTATGGTCCTGAGGGAACGGAAATTATTGCAGCAGAAAATCAGAGTGTACCGGTTACCCGTTATGAAGGAGAAATTGATGCTGATAAGTATCCGGTGTTTGCGAGAGTGATTGAACGGATGAATGATGATTGGGAAAGTCCTGATACCTGTCCTAATATGAAACTGCCCGGACAATTTGAAACTACATATTTCGAGAGTATGGTTGGTGTTATCAATGGTATTTATACACCGGAAGAAGCTCTTCAATTTTTAGATGATCAGACGGAAGCGCAGGGTATTATAAATAAGTAATTAACATAAATGATCTGTCAGAGTCTAAGCATTCTGGCAGATCATTTTTAGTGAGGTGAGAAATTTATGCATTGGTTAAGTAAAAAAAGCACAAAAATTATCATGATTATGCCAGCAGTAATTTTGTTCACTGTTTTTTTTCTGGCACCTATTTTTATCAGTGTCTATTATAGCTTTACAGATTTCTCCGGAATTGGAGCAGCAAAATTTATCGGTTTTAAAAATTATCAGGTATTGCTGAAAGATAAATTCTTTTTTATTGCTTTGAAGAATACGTTTATTATTTTGATTGGTATAACAATTACCATTCTGCCGTTGTCATTTATTGTGGCATTGCTTCTGGAAAAACCATTTCGGGGAAGTGGAGTTGTGCAGTCCATGATCTTTGCCCCGAATGTAATTGCACCAATATTAGTCGGTCTGATTTGGCTGTTTATTCTGGATCCGAAAATGGGAATGATTAATGCAATATTCAGGAGTATCGGACTGAGTGATTATCAACAGCAGTGGATTGGAGGTAAAACCCTGACCCCCTATTCGGTTGCCTTTGTATATTTATGGCAGGTACTTGGTTTTTATACAACTATTAATATGGCCGGCCTGAGAAGTATTCCGGCAGATATTTATGAAGCGGCGGAAATTGATGGTGCGAATTATTTTCAAAGGATACGAAAAATAACCATACCTATGATGAAAAATACAATAGTGATTAATACGATACTGATCATCACGGGTGGATTCAAAATCTTTGAGACCGTAAAGCAGCTTACCAATGGTGGACCGAACCATATGTCAGATGTGTTGGTTACCTATATGTACGATACTACCTTTACCTCATCACGTTACGGATATGGTATGGCGGTTGCTACGGTATCATTTGTCCTGTGTCTGATTTTCTCGATCATATATCTGGTTAATGTCGGAAAATCATTAGAACAAAAGGAGGGATAAATTTGAATATGAAAGCTAATTGGAAAACGATTCTGTCCAGATGCGTACTATTCGTTATTACAGCGGTAACTGCTATTCCGCTTTTATGGCTGGTTGTCTTGTCCTTTAAATCAGATACCGATATTTTGAATAATCCATTTTCCCTGCCGGAACATATTGATCTGGCCAATTACGAGAGAGCTCTTGATACATTGCCATTATTTAAAATGTTCGGCAATACACTTATTGTTGCAGTGTTTGCATTACTGATCAGCCTTGTCTGCACCTTTATGATATCCTATGCGATCACAAGACTGCATTTTGATCATGCAAAAATACCAAATGGCTTGTATTTATTGTTTGTGTCAGGACTTACGATACCGCCATATATTGTTATTTTTCCTACCTATCGGATTATTGTGGCAATGGGGCTGCTGGGAAGCCGGTTTTCCCTGATTTTGCCATTGGCAACAACAACGATGGCATTGGGCGTCCTTTTAATGGTAGGATTTCTGAGAGAATTTCCGAGCGAAATAGAAGAAGCGGCCATTATTGATGGATGTAATATTTATCAAATGTGTACTCAGGTTGTATTACCGATTATTAAGCCGGTTCTGGCAACCGTAATTATTTTTAATGTACTTTATTTCTGGAATGAATACCCAATATCATCCGTACTGGTGAATGATACAAATATGATGACGATTTCACTGGGAGCGTCAATGTTCCGGGGCAGATACAGTATGGATTACAGTGGAATGATTGCAGCTACGGTCATTATCATTATTCCACAGTTGGTTTTTTATGTTTTCTTCCAGAAATATATTGTTGAAGGTATGACAGCAGGTGCAGTTAAGGGCTAATTATTAATAGAAGGAGAATATCAGATTTATGAAAAAAATATATTCAGATGACGAATTGTTTTGCAATAATGAACAAAAGGCATATTCCGGTGATGCCGGATGTGTGGATTTTCTGTTAGGGGGGATCGGAACTGGAAATGTTTCCCTTGGAGCCAGAGGAAATCTTACAACCTGGCAGATTTTTAATCAGCCGGGACAGATGAATCGTATGCCATATACTTTTTTCTCTATATGGATGAAACAGGATGGAGGAGAAGCAATTTCCAGAGTGCTGGAAAGTAAGCTTAATCCGCCGTTTAACAGATCACAAGGCTTTTTCCGGAATGAGGTTGCAGGTCTGCCACGTTTTGACAGTTCTGTAATGACCACAAAATATCCCTTTGTTAATATTGAATTTCAGGATGAAGAAATACCTGTTCAGATCAGTCTGGAAGCGTATACACCATTCATTCCGCTTAATGCGAAAGATTCAGGAATACCGGGGGCTTATCTGAATTATAAGGTAAAAAATACTACAAAAGAGAATATAGAAATTTCCATTGCCGGTTCTATGAATAATGCAGTAGGATTTGAAGGATATAATAATTTTTCTTTTATGAAGCATGCCGGTGATAGAGAAAATGAATATCGTAGTGATGATGTTATCCGTGGAATTATGTATACGGGAAAGAATTTTTCAGATAAACATATTACATGGGGAAATATGGCATTATCCACAACAGAGAAAGAAGAATACATTACTAAAAAACCTCTCTGGTATCAGGGACAGTGGACAGATGGTGGAGAAGATTTCTGGCAGGATTTTTCTACAGATGGAAGACTCAACAATGAAAGCATCTATGATCAGGTTGGAAGTAATTGGGCGGAAAAGTCTGATTTCAGTTTCCTGCATTTCACAGATAAAATCGGCTCCTTATGTATCACCCAGACATTAAAGCCGGGAGAGGAAAAAGTTTTTCCTTTTATTCTCAGCTGGTACTTTCCTAACAGACCCAAGATGTGGATTGAGTTAGACAAAGACAAACAGGATATCGTTGACGGAAATTATGATGTTACGAAAAACTACTATGCAACACTCTTTGAGGATGCCTGGAATGTGGCTTCCTATTTAGCCGGTAATGCGGACAGATTGTATGATGAGAGCGCTAAGTTTGCACATGCGTTTTTTGATACAACTCTTCCTGGCTATATACTTGAAGCAGCAGCAGATAATATTACGGTAATGCGGAGTCCTACATGCTTTAGAATAGAAAACGGTGATTTCCTTGGATGGGAAGGTGTAGATGATGCACTTGGATGCGGTCCTGGAAATTGTACACATGTCTGGAATTATGCACAGAGTGTAGCTGTTTTGTTCCCGGAGCTGGAGCAGTCAATGCGAAGGATAGAGTTTGTTGATGAAATACGGGATGATGGGTACATGCCATTCAGAGCTTATACGCCATTTGATTTACCACAATGGGAAATGACACCGGCGGCAGATGGACAGCTCGGCTGTATTATCCGATTATACAGAGAATGGGTTATCAGCGGGAATGACTCTTTGATAAAGGAATGCTGGAATGGGGTAAAAAAGACTCTGGATTATACTTTGAAAGTATGGGATTGTGATGAGGATGGAGTACTGGAGCAGCCACAGCATGTTACCTATGATACAGAGCTGTATGGAATCTCCAGTATGGCAACCAGTATCTACATTGCGGCATTAACAGCGGCAGCTGAAATGGCAGAATTTATGGAGTGTGATGACCTGGCAGACCGGTATCGTAAATTGGCAGCGGATGGTGCAGGTAAACTGGACAAGGTAAGCTGGAATGGAGAATTTTATGAGCAGGTATTAGATAATGTGAATGCTTACCGTTATCAGTATGGAAAGGGATGTCTGTCAGATCAGCTTTTGGGACAGTATATGGCATTCAATGCGCAGCTGGGTTATATCTTACCTGAAGAACATGTAAAGAAGGCGGTACAGTCTGTTTTTGAGTATAATTTTGTTGAAAAAGCAAAGAAGAATGTACATGCAGAAAGAGCATATATTTTAAATGATGAAAAGGGTCTTACCCCATGTACCTGGCCAAATGGTGGTAAACCGATTTTCCCGTTTGTATATTATGGAGAAGTCTGGACTGGAATAGAATATGAAGTTGCTGCTTTATTAGTCCGTACTGATCAGGTGAATGAAGCATTAACCATTGTTAAAGCGCTCAGAGACCGTCAGGATGGTTTTAAAAGAAATCCTTTTAGTGAAAATGAATCCGGTTATTACTATACAAGAGCAATGGCATCCTGGGCGGTATACGAGGCTTTACTCGGATATCACTATGACATGCGTAAACAGGAACAGTCTTTTGAGCCGAAGCTGAATGAAGATCATTTTGATGGTTTCTGGTGCAATGGAAGACAATGGGGAGTTGTTCATCAGAGGAAGGATAATAACGGAACCCTGTATCAGTCCACAGAGGTATTATATGATGCGGTCAAAATGTAAGGATCAGCGTTTTCTGATCATGGAGGGAGTATAATGGACCATAACGGGCATTGGTGGCAAAAAAGTGTGGTATATCAGATATATCCACGCAGCTTTATGGATAGTAATGGCGATGGAATAGGTGATTTACAAGGGATCATCGGTAAATTGGATTATTTACGGAATCTGGGTGTAGATGTGATCTGGCTGTCTCCCTTTTATGCATCGCCTAATGCGGATAATGGATATGATATTAGTGATTATCAGAAGATTATGGAGGAGTTTGGAACCATGGATGACTTTGATGAGCTTTTAAAAGAAGCTCATCAGAGAAATCTGAAGATTATTATTGATATGGTAGTGAATCATTCCTCGGATGAACATGAGTGGTTTAAAAAGAGCAAAGCAGGAATAGAACCCTATCGTAATTATTATATATGGCGAAAGGGCGTTGATGGGAAAGAACCCAACAACTGGCGTTCTAATTTCAGTGGAAGCGCATGGACCTACTCTGAAGAACGACAGGAATATTATCTGCATCTTTTTCATAAAAAACAGCCGGAATTAAATTGGCAGTGTGCGGAATTAAGAAATGAGATTTATCGCATGATGAATTGGTGGCTGGATAAGGGAGTGGATGGATTCCGTCTGGATGTTATTAATTATATAGGTAAGAATCCGGAATTTCCCGATGGAGTCATTGGAAAAGATGGTTTGGGCGATTTTGTACCGTATGCAGTGAACCTTCCCATCTCTCATGATTATATAAAAGAGATGAACAGTCAGGTATGGCATAACAGAGAGGGAATCCTTACGGTGGGTGAGACGCCGTTTGCCAGTACGGATGATGCCGTTCAATATTCCTGCTTGGATAATACGGAGCTGAATATGGTTTTTCAGTTTGAGCATATGGATCTGGATAATGCAGAGGATGGTTCCAAATGGTCTGACAGACGTATTCCGTTATTGGAATTAAAGAGAAGCTTCAGCAACTGGCAGAGGAAATTATATGGAAAGGCATGGAACAGCCTGTACTGGTGCAATCATGACCAGCCACGTGTTGTATCAAGACTGGGTAATGATACGGATGAAACATGGTGGAACAAATCCGCCAAAATGCTGGCTACATGCCTGCATTTTATGCAGGGAACTCCCTATGTCTATCAGGGAGAAGAGCTTGGAATGACCAATTATCCATTTTCGGATATCAGGGATTTCCGTGACGTCGAAAGTATTAATGCTTACCATGAGTATACAGAAATCTTACATGTAGATAACGATAAAATGATAAGTTATCTAAGAAATAAAAGCAGGGATAATGCTCGTACACCGATGCAATGGGACGAAACCGATGAGGCAGGATTTACTACAGGCGTCCCTTGGATGCCGGTAAATCCTAATTATAAAAGGATAAATGCTGCTGCTCAGATTGGTGATGAGGATTCCGTTTATAATTACTATCGCAAACTGATTTCCCTGAGAAAGGAATATCCGATTATCGTAAATGGTGATTTTGAACTTGTGGGAGAGAATAATGCTGATGTCTTCGCATACCTGCGTCATTGGAAGGATCAGATATTATGGGTGGCATGCAATTTTACAGATCGGATGCAGAAGATCGTAAGTCCGTCGTCCAATCATGCAGAATACCGGAAGTGGGATGTGATCTGTGACAATTATAGTCCGTCAGGATATCCCTTCGAAAAAGGCCAAATAGAGCTGCGGCCATATGAGGCAGTAGCAGTTCTTGGCAATTCATGATATAGCGTAAAGCGGAAATTGGAAAGCATCTGAAATGCAATGAAAGCTAAGAGTAATCGGGAAAATCCGGTTGCTCTTTTTATTTTGTATAAGCTATAATGTAACTATTCAGATCTCATTCGTAAAACCGCTGCTAACGCAGCTCAAGTTTTACTCATTGAGGTTACTTCGCCATATAAAATTGCTGTTCTGTATGAATGCAAGCATTCACAGAAAGCAATTTTGCATGGCTCTGAATAGTTACGATATAATGAGGATATCAGGATCACAATCAGGAGGAGCAAGTTTATGGATATTTCTGCTTTTATAGAAATAGCGAAAAAACTTCATGTTCTTGGAATTAAAATTACCAAGGATGGTGAGCTTATGAATGAATGGTATAGTGAAGAGGAATGCCGTAGAAATATTTATTCAGCGGCGAAAAGCTTTACATCCTGTGCAGTCGGTTTTGCGGTTCAGGAAGGATTAATATCGTTAGATGAAAAACTGACAGACGCTTTTTCAGAAGATTTACCTGAGGTAATTGATGAGAATCTGCAAATGGCAACCGTTCGAGATCTGCTCACTATGTGTCTTGGACAGGAGCAGGGGAGTCTTATGGGAGCGCAGCGTCCGCTATACAAGGAGGATGACTGGGTGAAAATGGCTTTAGCTATTCCCTTTAAATACAAGCCGGGGACACATTTTGTATATAACAATGTTGGCCCATATCTTGCAGGAATTCTTGTACAAAGACGTTCAGGCTGTGATCTGGTTTCCTATCTTATGCCCAGGCTTTTTACACCTCTTTTCATAAAACGTCCGACCTGGGAGATTGATCCTCTTGGAAATAATTTTGGTGCCGGTGGATTGTTTCTTACACTTTCTGAACTTCATAAATTCGGACTGTTTTATCTTAACAAGGGCAAATGGGAGGGCAGGCAGCTTTTGTCTGAAAAATGGATAGAAGAAAGTACAAAGGCATCGGATACCGATTATTATGGCTATCTTTTCTGGAGAGGAGAATATAATTCTTTCAGGGCTGACGGAAAATATTCCCAGATTACCATGATTCTTCCGGATAAGAATGCGGTTGTATCTCTTGTCGCAGAATGCCGTCAGGGTGAAAAGCTTATGCGGGCATTATATGATCTTGTCTGTGCAATTATACCAACATGAAAATGACTGTAAAATCACATTTAAATGTTAAATATTTCACACAAAAAACAGTGGTTTTAGCTGTAGTATCCGCTCTGATGTTTATTGTTGGAGGATTTCTGGTAAAAGAATATAAAATAAATGCATTGGAAAAGAAGGATTATGGTGTTTTCTTAAATGTAACTGACTTGCCATTGGAGCGGTTTAGAAAGTATGAAACCATTGTGATTGATGCGCAGTACTTTACGAAAAAGGATATTGAATTACTACATCAAAACGGCATAACCGTATATACCTATCTCAATATCGGCTCTGTTGAGAATTTCCGGGAATATTATACAGCCTATGCGAAACTGGCAATTGGCAGGTATGATCATTGGGAGGAAGAAGAATGGGTGGACGCGGCCGATACGGACTGGCAGAAGCTTATGGGACAACTGGCTCTTAAGCTGAATGAAAAGGGTGTGGATGGTTTTTTTATTGATAATTGCGATGTATATTATTATTTTCCACGAGAGAGTATTTTTGAAGGGCTTACCGTCATCCTGCAAAATATTATGACATTTGGAAAAGAAGTCATCATCAATGGCGGCGATGCTTATGTGACGGAATATAAGGAACGTTATGGAACGCTTGATGATATTATGACAGGTATAAATCAGGAGACCGTATGGAGCGGTATTGATTTTAATAAAGGAACATTTATTGAGCAGAAGAAGGAGGAGAGGGATTATTTCTGCCAATATCTGGAAGCATGTAAAGCAGAGGGAATGGAAGTGTATCTGTTGGAATATACAACCGACCGGAAACTGATTCGAAAAATAGAAAAGTACTGCAAAAAACAAGGCTTTCACTTATATATTTCAGATACCCTCGAACTGGAGTAAAGGTTAAGCATAGAATGGTTTTGCTTTTGATCTGGAATTTAAAATAATAATCCTGCATTGCATGATGAGAGTTGGAAGACCGGAGACAGAAGAAGGAGTAAAAGAATGTTAAATGATAAAATAAAGGCACTGAGCTCAAAACATGGTGAGATCAGTGCGGCCACACTGCATCTTGCTGCCATGCTGTTCATGCTGATGGATCATCTTTGGGCTACACTGCTGCCGGCACAGGACTGGCTGACCTGTGTCGGGCGACTGGCCTTTCCTGTTTTTGCCTTTTCTGGCGAGAAAAGGGTCATTAAACATTAGACAAAAAGATATGAGTTTTCGTTTCTTTGTTGTAACTTTGCACTAATAATGACAAAAAGGATAATATTATGTCGCATTTAGCTCCTCT
>ENA-ORRN01001026-ORRN01001026.1-human-gut-metagenome-genome-assembly--contig:-NODE-1026-length-20595-cov-19.278822_pt1 | contig 20595 bp, 14 predicted proteins | sample MGYA00242174_ERZ509132 | MGnify/ENA primary metagenome ERZ509132 (study PRJEB26280, sample SAMEA2338671) | human gut metagenome | biome: human gut; feature: human-associated habitat; material: faeces... | reverse complement strand
CCCCCGGGGCCGGGGCCGCCAGCAGCCGCCCCACCATCAGCAGCACCAGGGCCGCCGCCAGCACCGCGCAGGTCCATTTGTTCTCCCGCAGCCAGGCGGCAGGGCCTGCCTGATTCGTTTTTTTCTTCATAAACACCGTTCCTTTCGGCAAATGGAAAGTTGTCCCCCTCAGCATAGCAGCTTGCGCTCCCCTTGTCAAGCGGCGGCATTGTGCATTCGTCCATACTTTGTGCACATATTAGCAAAATTTGTGTCAAATCTGCAAATAAAGCTGGAAACCGGCCCGGCGGTATGGTAAAATGAGAATACCTGTGGGGCGGAAGCTCCGGGGGAAATTAAAGGAGGTAATAGCTTGATGAAAACACCTGTTCGCACCAGACTTCTGTCTGCGCTGCTGTCACTGGTCATGCTGGTTTCCCTGCTGCCGGTGTCGGTATTCGCGGCAGAGCCTGCGTCCGGGACCTGGGAAAAGGTCACCGAGGCACAGGAGGACTGGTCCGGTCAATACCTGATCGTCTATGAAAAGGGCAGCCTGATCATGGACGGCTCCCTGTCCGCCCTGGACAAGGAGGGCAACAAGGTGGACGTGACCATCACCGACGGCAAGATCGTTGGTGATTACGCCAAGTACGCGTTCACCATCGCGCCCATGACCGGCGGCTGGTCCGTACAGTCCGCCAGCGGAAAGTACATTTCCGGCAAGTCCGGCAGCAACAAGATCATCACCGGTTCCACTCCGGAGCTCAACACCATCACCTTCGCTGATGGTAATGTGAAGATCGCCAGCAACAACACCACACTGCAGTATAACGCAGCCGCCACCAACGGCACCCGGTTCCGCTACTACAAGAGCGAGAATCAGCAGCCCGTGGCCCTGTATAAGCTCAGCACCGTTCCCGCCCGGGAAAGCGGCATCGTCACCGATCTGACCACCCTGCAGAACGGCGACAAGGTGGTGGTGTTCAACCCCACCAACAAAAAGGCTCTGTCCTCCGTGTACAACGGCTTCTATAACACGGGCGTGGATGTGGAGCTGACCGGTGGCAAGCTCACCGGCTACACGGATGCAGAGCTGTGGACCGTGAACCGCACCGAGAGCGGCGCCTATACCTTCTCCACCGCCGAGGGCAAGAAGCTGTCCATGGACACCAGCTACAGCAGCACTCCCCTGGACAAGGCCAATGTGGATTGGGAGCTCAGCGCTGCCGCCACGGCGGACTGCTTCTACATCAAGAACGTGGGCCGCGGCAGCTATCTGGAGTGGTTCGCCGAGAAGAACAATTGGAGCTCCTACGGAACCATCGGCAGCAACGAGCCCCTGTTCGCCCAGCAGCTTTATCTGGTGGCAGACACCCAGGAGCCTGACCAGCCCGATCAGCCCGAAGATCCCACCGCTCCCCTGAAGAACGGCGACCAGGTGGTCATCTACAACCCCGCAAACCTGAAGGCCCTGTCCACGGAGTACAGCGGCTTCTATAACAAGGGCACCGACGTGTCCCTCACCGGCGGCAAGCTGGCGGGCTTCACCGAGGCCGACATCTGGACCGTAGGCGTCAACGACGATGGCAGCTATACCTTCTCCACCGCCGAGGGCAAGAAGCTGTCCATGGACACCAGCTACAGCAGCACTCCCCTGGACAAGGCCCACACCGCCTGGACACTGGAGCAGGCTGCCACCGAGGGCTGCTACTATATTAAAAACGTGGGCCGCAGCAGCTATCTGGAGTGGTATGCCGAGAAGAACAATTGGAGTGCCTTCGGCACCATCGGCAGCAACGAAGCTCTGTTTGCCCAGGCATTCTTCAAGATTCAGAAAAGCGGCATCGTTACCTCCGTATCCGACGGCGACCAGGTGGTGGTATTCAACCCCGCCAACGGAAAGGCCCTGTCCACGGAGTACACCGGCTTCTATAACAAGGGCACCGACGTGACCCTGACCGGCGGCAAGCTCTCCGGTTATACCAAGGCCGACATCTGGACCGTGGGCGTGGACGCTGAAGGCAATTACACCTTCTCCACCGCCGACGGCAAGAAGCTGTCCATGGACACCAGCTACAGCAGCACCCCCCTGGACAAGGCCCACACCGGCTGGAGCATCCTTCCCGCCGCCACGGAAAATTGCGTCTATATCCAGAACGTGGGCCGCAGCAGCTATCTGGAGTGGTATGCCGAGAAGAACAACTGGAGTGCCTTCGGCACCATCGGCAGCAACGAGGCTCTGTTTGCCCAGCAGCTCTATCTGGTAGGCGACGAGATGGACCAGCCCGCCGGCAGCCTGCCCCAGGAGGGTGCGCAGGTGGTGCTGTTCAACCAGAATGCCCAGGGCGTCCTGGCCCAGCAGAATGACAACACCGACAGCCCCGCCATCAATAGTGTCTCCGCCCAGATCACGGACGGCAAGGCCATCCCCGAAAACGGCGGCGTGGTGTTCACCGTGGAGCGCAGCGGCGAGTATTACCGCTTCCGCAACGAAACCTACGGCTATCTGTGCTCCAACGGCACCGGCAACAACGCCTTCTATTCCCAGACCGCCGGCGAGGACGCCGACTGGACCGTGGAGCCCTGCAGCGGCGGCGTGGGCGGCTATCAGCTGGAAAGCCGCACCGCCAAGTTCAACGGCCGGTACAGCCAGTATCTGGAGTATTACAGCGACAGCTATAAGACCTACAGCATGTACAACGTCACCGACTACACCATCTACTCCTTCTTCTTCTATGGTGTGGCCGACAGCGTGAAGCTGGACGGCGGCGTGGTCAACGATCCCGCCGTGGTGTTCACCTCCGCCGACACCGTGAAGGCCGGTCAGGACTATACCCTGACCTTCAGCGTCAACGATGTCAAGGCCGTTTCCAAGCTGGAGATCCTGGTGGACGGCAAGGCCGCCGGTGTCATCACCGACTACACCGCCGACGGCAAGAACTACACCGCCAATATCCCCGCCGCCATGCTGGCCGGTGCCGACAAGGTGACCCTCACCGTCCGCGTTACCAACGCCGCCGGCGCGTCCTATTCCGGCAGCCTGGTGCTCACCGTGGTGGACGAGCCCTCCATTGGGGCTGTGACCCCCCTGAAGGGCAGCCAGACCGGCAGCGACAAGCGGCCCGTGATTTCCGCCGAGATCATCAACGCCGGTGAGAATCCCACCCTGGAGATGACCGTCAACGGCCAGAAGGTCAACGCCGTGTACGCCGATGGCAGGCTCACCTATACCCCCGCCGCCGACATGACCGACGGCCGCACCAATGTTACCGTCACCGTCACCCGCGCCGACGGCAAGACCGCCTCCTTCAACTGGTTCTTCACCGTGGGCCAGGCCCAGTATCAGCTGTACTTCGGCCAGCTCCACAGCCACACCCAGTATTCCGACGGCGCAGGCTCTCTGGACGCCGCCCTGGACTATGTGAAGAACCTGCCCGAAAGCGCCAATGTCCAGTTCGTGGCCTTCACCGACCACTCCAACTACTTTGACACCACCGGCGCGGCCAACCCCGAGGGCGCCCTGTACGACATGAGCCTGGCCAGCGCCTCCAGCCAGGAGACCTGGAACAGCTATCGTTCCTCCGTGGCCGCCTTCAACGAGGCCAACGCCGGTTCCCTGGTGGCTCTGGCGGGCTTCGAGATGACCTGGTCCGGCGGCCCCGGCCACATCAACACCTTCAATACCCCCGGTATCGTCTCCCGCAACAACTCCACCCTGAACAACAAGACCGACTATGCCGGTATGCGCGCCTACTATGCCCTGCTGAGCCAGCAGGAGGGCGCAGACAGCCTCAGCCAGTTCAACCACCCCGGCAACACCTTCGGCACCTTCGGTGACTTCGCCTTCTGGGATCCCGTCATCGACAGCCGTATGTACATGGTGGAGGCCGGCAACGGCGAGGGCCAGATCGGCGCCGGCGGCTATTATCCCAGCTATGAGTATTACACCATGGCGCTGGATAAGGGCTGGCACCTGGCCCCCACCAACAACCAGGATAACCACAAGGGCCGCTGGGGCAACGCCAACGACGCCCGCGACGTGATCCTCACCGACGACTTCAGCGAGCAGGGCATCTATGACGCGCTGCGGGCCATGCGTATGTACGCCACCGAGGACAAGAACCTGGAGATCGGCTACACCGTCAACGGTATGCTCCTGGGCAGCAGTCTCACCGAGGTCCCCGAGAAGCTGAACATCCACGTCACCGTCAACGACCCCGACGCCAGCGATTCCATCTCCAAGGTGGAGGTCATTGTCAACTCCGGCAAGACCGCCTATACCTGGGATGATCCCGCCGTCCTGGCCACCGGCGACCTCAGCGTCACCCTGGACCCCGACTACAGCTACTATTACATCCGCGTCACCCAGGGTGACGGCGACCTGGCGGTCACCGCTCCCGTGTGGGTGGGCGAGACCCTGAAGCTGGGCATCTCCGATGTGACCTGCGGCACCTCCACCCCCGTCACCGGCGAGGCCATGACCGTCACCACCACCCTGTTCAACAGCGAGAGCACCGACGCCAATATCAAGTCCATCACCTACGCCGTGGGCAGTCAGGTCCTGGCCTCCGCCACCGATGTGGGCACCGTTCCCGCCAGCGGCACCCTGGCCTTGAGCTATGACGTCTCCTTCGACACCGCCCGTGTCTACAAGGTCACCGCCACCGTGGTGCTGGAGCAGGACGGCAAGGAGTATGTGTTCACCAAGGACATCACCCTGGATGTCCAGAACGCCGACGACCTGGTGTATATCGGCATCGACGCCTCCCACTACAACGAGTATGTGGCCGGTAACTATAAGGATTCCATGGGCAACTTCGGCAGCCTGGCGGGCAAGTACAACGTCCGCACCGTGGAGCTGAAGACCAGCGACGATCTGATCGCCGCCTGCTCCAATCCCAAGTTCAAGGCCCTGATCCTCACCGCCCCCTCCCGCCGCCTGGCGGACGCCCAGACCGATCCCCGGACCTACAGCGCCGCGGAGCTGGCGGCCATTACCGCCTTCAACGCCGGCGGCGGCACCGTGATCCTGGCCGGCTGGAGCGACAACTACGAGAACTATGACGTGATCCAGAGCAATCCCGCCATCAAGCACATGGCCGCCACCCAGAACGAGGTGCTCCAGGCCCTGGGCTCCAGCCTGCGTATTGCGGACGATGCCACTTATGACGATGTCCGCAGCGCAGCCGACGGCGTGGACAAGTGGCGTCTGTACTTCAACACCTACGGTCAGAGCTTCCTGACCGACGGCGTGGAGGTGGACGCCGAGCACCCCTATGACCGGCTGTATACCGAGGTATTCAGCCACTATGGCGGCGCCTCCGTGTATGCCGTGGACGCCGATGGCAAGCCCACCTCCACCCTGCCCGCCACCGTTTCCCCGGTGGTATACGCCCACAGCACCACCTATTCCGTGGACGTGGATAAGGACGGCCTGGGCGGCGCCAACGTGCCCAAGTACGCCTATGCCGAAAACGACAGCCGTCTGCTGGCCATGGCCAGCGAGCAGCTGGAGGGCAAGGGCCTGATCATCGTGTCCGGCGCGGCCTTCATGTCCAACTTCGAGGTCCAGGCCACCATCAGCGACAACGGCTCCGAGAAGAACTACTCCAACTATAAGATCTGCGAGAACCTGCTGCGGGCCATCAACCCCGTGAAGGTCACCGACATCGCCACCGTCCAGGCCCAGACCGAGGCCGGTCACAAGTACACCATCGAGGGTGTCGTGACCTCCAACGCCTCCGGCTATGACAAGGCCACCGCCTTCTTCGACTGCATCTATGTCCAGGATGAGACCGGCGGCATCAACTGCTTCCCCGTGGCCGGCGAGTTCAAGATCGGCGACGTGGTCCGCGTCACCGGCGTGACGGAGACCTATCAGGGCGAGAACGAGCTGCAGGTTTCCTCCATTGAGAAGATCGGTGAGACCACTCCCGTCACTCCCAGAGCCGTCACCTCCACCCAGATCAACGACGGCTCCGTCCTGGGCCAGCTGGTGACCCTGAAGGGCTTCGTGGTGGGCTATGAGATGGCCGACGGCCTGGTGCAGACCATCCTGGTCCGCGACAGCCAGGGTAAGATCGCCCGGGTGTTCATCGACGGCTACATCACCACCTCCTACGATGTGGCGAACCTGTCCATCGGCTGCGAGATCTCCGCCACCGGCCTGGCCTCCTACGACAACACCTTCGTCCTGGCCGACGGCACCGAGATGGCCCCCCGCATCCGCATCCGCGACCGCAGCGACGTGGTCTGCACCGCCCATGAGCACACCTTCGGCGAATGGGTGGTCACCACCGCCCCCACCTGCACCCAGGACGGCCTGGAGACCCGCACCTGCTCCGCCTGCGGCGAAGTGGAGACCCGGGTCATCCCCGCTGCCGGTCACGACTATAAGGACGGCAAGTGCACCGTCTGCGGCGAAACCGATCCCAACTACAAGCCCGATCAGCCCACCCAGCCCACTCAGCCGGAGAATCCCGGCGTCAAGACCGGCGACGACAGCAACACCACCATGTGGGTCATCGTCCTGATCTGCGCCGCGGCCCTGGCCGTGGTCCTGGTGGTCCTGTCCCGCAAAAAGCGCAACAGCTAATACGGATTCTTGATTCAAAAATTGAATCAAGAATCCCGTGCGCTACGCGCACGCACAGCGTGGGAAAACACGCTGTGACGTCTCATACAAAACCTGACGCACCTTCGGCGCTATAAAAAGCTTTTCAAGCTTTTTAACAGGTTTTGGTATAAGCGGACCACCCCATAGCAAGCCATAGCACAACAGCAAAGGCCCCCGGCGGCAAGCCGGGGGCCTTTGAGCTTCGATGGCGGAAGATTTCCGGTTTTCCTCCGCCTTGGCTCCCCCCTTGGGGGAGCTGTCGGCGCAGCCGACTGATACTGATTCTTGATTAAAAAATTTAATCAAGAATCCCGTGCGCTGTGCGCACGCACAGCGTGTGAAAACACGCTGTGGCGTCTCATACAAAACCTGACGCACCTTCGGTGCTATAAAAAGCTTTTCAAGCTTTTTAACAGGTTTTGGTATCAGTCACCTTCGGTGACAGCTCTCCCGGAGGGAGAGCCAAGATCGTCCAAAAAGACGCTGCCTTTTTTGACGATTTTCAATTTTCACCCAGACCGGCCAGCACGGCTCCGATGTCCCCGTCGATGCAGATGGACTGCTTCTGAATCTCCCGGGGGGCGGCGGCCTGGCCCAGGTTCAGGCAGGCATACACCGCCCGGGGGTTGGCGGCGGTCATCCGCCAGAAGGGATACTTGATGATCACCGGGGTGTTGTACCCCACCCCCAGCTCCAGAAAAAGGAGCTTCTGCCCCCGGCGGGTGCGGAGAAAGCTTTCATACCGCTCCGCCGCCCGGTGCCAGCCCTCATCCTCCGCGAAGCGGTCGTCACAGCGGAGGTTCATGGTCATGGGCCTGCCGCAGTCTCAGGCCGATCCTGGACGCCATGTGGACCTGGGGAACAGACTATAAGCGTCAAAACGGATAAAACCACCGAATACGCCAAAACACTGTCCCGAATGGGCTTTGCCCATTTGGGACAGTGTTTCACTATGCGCAGATCCCCGCGTACCGCTCAGACTCCAGGACCTCCATCATGGCGGCGTAGGGCGACAGCCCGCCGCCTGCCGCCATGGAGAACAGCCGGGGCGTGCACCCGGAGAGCAGGACGGCCCCCTGTTCGTTCCGGGTGACCGGCTGATTCCTGCCGCGGCTGGCCACGTTCCAGAACACGATCTGGGGAAGCGTGTACCCGTGCTCGGCAAACCGGCGGCGGGCGTTTTCAAAGTTAGACAGGGACGCGTCCCGGACGCAGGCATTGAACTCCATGTCGGAAATCAGATACAGCGCCTCCGGAAGCTCCTGCTGGGGTACATGGCCCCGCACCGCGGCGTCCAGGATCAGGTCAAACACCGCCTCCACGTTGGTGTCAGCCACCTCGCTGAAGGAGCACAGATACTCCAGTCGCTCCATGAAGCTGTTCCCCTTGATCTCGATCAGCTGGGGCCGGGCGGAAAACTCGATGAAGTGGCTGCGGAAAGCGCCGGTGCTGCGTTCGGCGAAGTACAGCCCCAGGGACAGGGCCACCGCCGCCGGAAGCGCCCGGTCATAGCCGTACATGGACCCGGAGGTGTCCACCACCGCCAGGGCGTTTCTGCCGCCGCAGAAATCGGGAAGCGCTTCCCAGGACGCGTTCAGCGCCGCCTTTTCCCCGTCGGACAGGCGGTGGTTGAACCCCCATCGATTGCTGTCCAGCGCGGAGCGGACGATCTCATAGGGGGCCAGGGCGTCCGTGTGCATCTGCCGGTCACCCCGGCGGACTGCCTCCAGAAAGGCCCGATAGCGCGCCCCGTCGTTGCGCAGGAAGGCCCTCCGGTATTTGAACATCGCCTTGGAGGGCTGTTTGGCGTAGTCGAAGGTATAGTCCCGCTCCCGGAGGTTGTTCTCGATGATGCGGATCTTCTTCCGCAGGGCCGTCAGGGTCTTGCGGTATGCCTCATCGGACATCCCCAGATACCGGGCCACGCGCTTTGCCTGACGGACCGTCTCCCGGTTGGAGGCATTGACGGAGGGCAGCCATTTGGCAAGCAGGGACACCTCCGTCTCCGAGGCCAGGTCGGCCTTCAGCTGTCCGGCAATGACGCGAAGGGCGTCGCCCTCGCAGGCGGTGCCCATCAGCGACACCAGGTCGTCATAGCGGCCGTATTCCGGGATCAGCGCCAGGTTCCGGCGCAGGGAATCGGGCCGGTGATCCGCCAGCCAGCGCAGGATCACCCGGAACACCCGGCGCTCGCCCAGGCCCCCCCGGACGTCCCGGCCGAAGAACAGGATCTTCATGGCCAGGTCCGGGTCCTCCGTATAGGCCCGGACAAAGCGCCGGACGATGTCCTGCTCCTCCGCCGCCCGGATCGCGCCGATGGACGCGAACAGGTCCAGGCAGTCGGAGCCTGTGCCGGCGTTGGTCACCGCGCCGTTTTCCGTGCGGGCGATGTTCGCCTCATATTTCAGCTGCTGCAGCATATGCATTCCTCCTGTTCCATGGCGCGGGAGCAGGGGACTACTCGGACGCCTTGAAGTTATAGATCGGTTTCAGGACCTCGATGATGTCCACGGCCTCCCCGATGACGCCGATGATGTCCTCCAGCGACTTGTAGGCCATGGGCGCCTCGTCCAGGGTGAACTCGTTCACCGTTGTGGAGTAGACGCCCTCCATGGTTTTCCGATACGCGTCCAGCTCCAGCGTCTCCCGGGCCCTGGTGCGGGACATGACGCGGCCTGCGCCGTGGGGCGCGGAGAAGTTCCAGTCCGGGTTTCCCTTGCCCCGGGCCAGGACGCTGCCGTCCCGCATATTGATGGGGATCAGCACCAGCTCGCCCTCATGGGCGGCAATGGCCCCCTTGCGCAGGATCATCTCCCGGGTGTCAATGTAGTTGTGGATGGTGTGGAAGGCGGAAATCGCGGACATCCCGGTCTTTTCCAGGATGATTTCCGCCATGCGTTCGCGGCTGCGCCGGGCAAACTGCTGGCAGATCTCCACGTCGTGCAGATAATCCTCCAGATAGGTGCCGTATAGATAGCAGAGGTCCGGCGGGATGGTGGGGGTCTTTGCCTTCCACTCCCGCTCCATGGCCTTCAGGGCCGTCTGGATTTCGGACCGGCGGCCCTGCTCCTTGTATGTGCGGATCAGCTGGTCCCGCTGCCGGAAATAGTCGTCTTTTCCGACGTTGAGGTCGATGGCCAGGTTCTGATAAAGCTCCGCCACCTGCTTGCCCAGGTTCCGGCTGCCGGAGTGGATGACCAGGTACTTTGTCCCGTCCGCGGCGGCGTCGATCTCGATGAAATGGTTGCCGCCGCCCAGAGTCCCGAGGCTTCTTTCCAGGCGCTTCGTCTGCTTCAGGCTTCTGTAACAGCGCAGGTCCGTCAGGTCGAAGCGCTCCATGCGCCCCTCCCAGACCTCCTTGCCGCAGGGGATGCCGTGGGCGGCGGCATCCATCCGCTCAAAGTCGATGTCCACCCGGCCAAGCTCCACGGTGTACATACCGCACCCGATGTCAACGCCCACAATGTTGGGGACCGCCTTGTCGGAAATGGTCATGGTGGTGCCGATGGTGCAGCCCCGGCCCGCGTGGACATCCGGCATGATCCGGATCCGGGACCCGGCGGTGAAATCGTGGTCGCACATTCTGCGGATCTGTTCGATGGCCTCGTCCTCGACCACCGCCGCATAGCACACCGCCGTATTGACCTTTCCTTTGATCTCCGTCATGACGCCGCTCCTTTCGTTTCTGCCCTTCACACAAGACGCGATTTCCATACCGGCCGGGGAACTCCCCTGACTGCCGGTGCTTTTTCCTGTCATAAATATGTATGTGATTGCTGTCCGCGTCTTTCACTGGCCCAAGGCACCGTTTGAAGCGGGATTCGAACCCGCGGATGATGGCGCTTGGCCACCTGCTTTAACCACTCAGCTATTCATCGCCGCTGTTGGTGCCTTTCCGGGTGCGGCGGTCTGCCGCCTGCACCTTACAGACCCTATTATACGGACCGGAGTCTGCCAAATCACGGAAAAAAAGCTGCGAACTCATCTGAGTCCGCAGCTTTTAATACTGATTCTTGATTAAAAAATTTAATCAAGAATCCCGTGCGCTGTGCGCACGCACAGCGTGTGAAAACACGCTGTGACGTCTCATACAAAACCTGACGCACCTTCGGTGCTATAAAAAGCTTTTCAAGCTTTTTAACAGGTTTTGGTATAAGATTGTCCAGAAAGGGCGAGACCCTTTGGGATGGCCTTGGCTCCCCCCTTGGGGGAGCTGTCGGCGCAGTAACAGGCGGCGGGGCCCATGTGCCCTGCCGCAGGAAATGGGGCGATTCCCATAACCCGTTCGTAGGGCCCGTTGCGCTCAGCGGGCCGCGTCAACCCCGGCGGGTTTGGGCTGTACATAGAACCCGGCCCCTACGGGTGCTCTATCGGCGATTCTCTGCCGCGACAATCGAAAATTTTCCCGATACACCACCGTAGAGGCGGACGACTCTGTCCGCCTCTAAAATTTTACATAGATTTTACACACCCATCACAACGGATTTGACATACACCCTTTATACTGTCAATTGTCAAAAAGTTGGAATGAGGGAGTAAAGAATTATGACTATTTTCAATGCGCTGACGCTGGTGGGCGGACTGTGTCTGTTCCTGTTCGGCATGAACGTGATGGGCCAGGCCCTGGAACGCCGGGCCGGCGGCAAGCTGCGGACCCTGCTGGATAAGATGACCAGCCGGGTGTTCGTGGGCTTCCTGACGGGCCTGGGCATCACCGCCATTATCCAGAGCTCCTCCGCCACCACGGTGATGGTGGTGGGCTTCGTGAACTCGGGGCTGATGACCCTGCGCCAGGCCATCAACGTCATCATGGGCGCCAACGTGGGCACCACCGTCACCGCGTGGCTGCTGAGCCTGGCGGGCATCGACAGCGGCAGCGCCTGGGTGCAGCTGCTGAAGCCCTCGTCCTTTACCCCGGTGCTGGCCCTGATCGGCATCATCTTCTATATGTTCTGCAAGTCCGACAAGAAGAAGGACACCGGCACCATCCTGCTGGGCTTTGCCACCCTGATGTTCGGCATGGAGACCATGAGCGGGGCCGTGTCCGGCCTGAAGGACGTGCCGGAGTTCACCCAGCTGTTCCTGATGTTCCGCAATCCCATTCTGGGCGTGCTGGTGGGAGCGGTGCTGACGGGCATCATCCAGTCCTCCTCCGCCTCCGTAGGCATTCTGCAGGCCCTGTCCGTCACCGGCGGCGTCAGCTATGCCGCCGCCATTCCCATCATCATGGGCCAGAACATCGGCACCTGCGTCACGGCCATGCTGTCCTCCGTGGGCACCAACAAAAACGCCCACCGGGCCGCCGTGGTGCACCTGATGTTCAATGTCATCGGCGTGGTGGTGCTGCTGACCCTGTTCTGCATCGTCAAGGCCATCTTTGCCCCGGCGATCCTGGACCGGCCCGCCACCATGTACGGCATCGCCATCGCCCACTCGGTGTTCAACATCCTGTGCACCGCCATGCTGCTGCCTGCCGGAAATCTGCTGGAAAAGCTGGCCATCCGGCTGGTGCCCGACGCCCAGCGCCGGGAGGAGACGTCCGAGCTGGACGCCCGCCTGCTGGCCACCCCTGCCCTGGCCCTGGGCCAGGCCCGGAACGTGGCCGGGGAGATGGCCGCCTGCGCCGTCCGCGCCCTGGAAAACGCCCTGACCTCCCTGACCGGCTACACCCCGGAGCTGGCCCGGTCCATCCGGGAGGACGAGGAGCGCTGCGACCACTATGAGGACATCATCGGCACCTATCTGGTGCAGCTGAGCAGCCGCTCCCTGTCGGACAGCGAGAGCCAGGAGTCCACGGAGCTGCTGAAAACCATCGGCGACTTCGAGCGCATCTCCGACCACGCCGTCAACGTGCTGGAGTCGGCGGAGGAGCTGCAGAGCAAGGGACTGTCCTTCTCCCCGGCGGCCATGGCGGAGTATGAGACCCTGGCCCGGGCCATCCGGGAGATCCTGCACCTGTCCCTGGACAGCTTCCGCCAGAACGACGCCGCCCGGGCCGCCCGGGTGGAGCCCCTGGAGCAGGTCATCGACAAGCTGAAGGAGGAAATGCGCACCCGCCACATCCTCCGTATGCGGCAGGGACAGTGCAGCATCGAGGCGGGCTTCGTGTGGGCGGACCTGCTGACGGACCTGGAGCGCACCTCGGACCACTGCTCCAACATCGCGGGCTGCGTCATTGACGCCGCCCGCCACAACCTGAATCTTCACGAGACCCTCCGGGCCGCCCAGACCCAGGATCCGGACTTCACGGGCCGCTTCCGGGACTATGCCCAGACCTACCGCCTGCCGGAGGGGGAGTAAGCTGATACTAAAACCTGTTAAAAAGCTTGAAAAGCTTTTTATAGCACCGAAGGTGCGTCAGGTTTTGTATGGGACGTCACAGCGTGCCCTTGCACGCTGTGCGTGCGCGCAGCGCACGGGATTCTTGATTAAATTTTTTAATCAAGAATCAGTATTAAGCATCACTTTGATCAGGATGGGATAAATTGACAATGTATCATATATGGACGTTAGATAATTGGGAAAAGAACATAGATGTAACAAAAGAAGGCCATAGAAGCGGGCTGAGACTGCGGTTTGATAAAGGCACAGACGACGAGGTGCGGAGGGCCTGTAAGGAGTTCGCCGTATTTTTGAGGAAAGCATATTTCTTTCCGTTAAGAGTTACCGTTTACGTAAAAAATGCTGTTCGCCTCACTGCCATGGATGGAGAAAAAGTGACCGGTACCTTCTGGAGCACAGAGGATGATTATACAGTCGAGCCGTATATACGCATTGCCGCCGGCGACTATGACGACCTGTGCCGGAAATGGGGAAAGGACAACGCTCTGGCGGCGACATTAAGCACCATAGCGCATGAATTGACGCATTATTTTCAATGGATCAATTCCCTGCAGCTGACTCCGATCGGAGAGGAAAGACAGGCCGCCAGATATGCGGGGTATATTCTGGATGAATATGCGGAGACAAGGGAGCATCCATAAGAAGACGGTACGATTATTCCGGTCCGCCAATACCTATACGGGTGTTGGAGGACCGGATAGCTGTCAACTGTACAGACAGGGCCGGGGCATTCGCCCCGGCCCTGTCTGTATCACTTATGTATTGCTTAGAAGAAGAACTCCTTGATCTGGCCGTACAGCACCAGCAGCATGGCCAGGGGGGTAATGTACTTGATGCAGATCCTGAACCAGCCGTAGGCTCCGAATTTCTGCCCCTCGCGGGTGGCCTCGGCGTGGACTACCTCGGGCCCGAGCTCCCAGCCGTACATAATGCTCATCAGCAGCGCGCCCAGAGGCATCAGAATGCCCTCGGCGATGCAGTCAAAGAAGTCCAGCCAGTCGGCGCTCCAGGTGGGCACCTCGTCGGAGGGATCCACACGCATGCCCAGAATGTCGGCCGGGGAGATACCGGCGTTGCCCAGAGCGTCCAGGCAGACGATGACGCACAGGATGCCGGCGCCGATGGCGCCGATGAGGGAGTAGAGCTTGCGCTTGTCGCCCTTGCCCTCGTCCCGGGCCTTATCCACAAAGTGGGCCACAACGGCCTCCAGCAGGGAGATGGAGGAGGAGACGGCGGCAAACACCACCAGCAGGTAGAACAGGATGCCGAAGACGGGGCCTGCAGCGCCCATGCGGTCGAACACGTTCTGCATGGTGACGAACAGCAGGGAGGGGCCGCCCAGCGTGCCGGTGGGGTCCAGGGCGAAACGGCCGGGGATCACGCACAGACCGGCCATCAGGGCCACCAGGGTATCCATCACCACGATGATGATGGCGTTTTTCTGCAGGTTCTCCTTCTTATCCAGATAGGAGCCGTAGGTGATCATGGCCGCCATGCCAAGGGACAGGGAGAAGAACATCTGGCCGCCTGCTGTGGATACTACAGAGAAGAAGTTAGGAGCTTCCTTGATGACGCCGTTGGCCAGTGCCCAGCCGGGGACGAACATATACTTCAGGCCTTCCACTGCGCCGTCCAGGGTGCAGGAACGGATGATGCAGATCACCAGCATCACGAACAGGGCGGGCATACCCACGGAGCAGACCTTTTCGATACCGCCGCCGACGCCGCCCATAACGATGATCATGGTCAGGGCCACGAAGATCAGACCGTAGATCACGGCCTCGCCCTGGTTGGCCATCAGGGCGCCGAACACACCGGCGCCGTCCAGGGTGCCGGTGCCGAAGTCGGCATGGAACAGGTTGCCCACGTTCAGGGTCACATACTTCAGGCAGTAGCCGCCCAGGGCGCAGTAGAAGCCCAGGATCAGGAACGCCGACAGAACGCCCAGCCAGCCCAGCCACTTGAACCTCTTGGACAGGACCTTGTAAGCGCCGATGGCGCCCCGGCCGGTCTTGCGGCCCAGGGCCAGCTCGCCCATCATAACGATGAAGCCGCAGCACGCCGCCAGGATCAGATAGATGATGAGGAATGTGAAGCCGCCGTTGGCGCCCATCTTATTGGGGAAGCCCCAGATGTTGCCCAGGCCGACGGCTGAGCCGATGGCCGCCATGAGGAATCCAAAATTGGACCCAAAGCCCTTTCTTTCTTCCATTGCTTTCTCTCCTTACTCATATGGATGTCCCGCTTTGTCCGGAAGGGGACTATGGTCACTTTACCATGTCTGTTTTCCTATGTAAAGCGATATAGCGGCTTCTTAACGCCGCCTTGTCAAGCGGTGTACTTTCTTTAATTGTTTTCTTACGGATTTACCCCCCTTTCCGACACTTGACGTTTCACCCCAGGCAAATTTACGGTCCCATTTTATGCGGAAGTTTGTGAATTATGTCACAAAAATCCAGTCAACTCAGCGGGCTTTGTGGGTATTCATACGGCGGTCGGGGGCGCTTTGTGCAAAATGCCCAGGTGCATCCGGAGCCGCCCGCTACGCAGGCGAAACTATTTCGTTAAAAGAAAAACAATGCGGCGGAGAGCGCCTCCACCGCACAAAAAAAGCCCCCCGGGATCAGCCAATCTCAGGGGGTTACAGCTTGCCAAAAAAGCCTCGCAGAGTTTGCCGCCCGCAGGCGGCAGACTGCAAGCCTTTAGCATACCCATACCCACGCCCACACGGACATGGACCGCATTGCCCGCATCGTCCGGGATCATCTGAACCTGCCGGAGGAGGTCAGGGCGGACGTGCTGGCGGTGTACGATTCCATCGCCCGGGCGGAAAGCCATGCCCACGGTGTGGGGGTGGCGGACATCCACTTCCACGAGGCGGGGACCATGGACGCCCTGGCGGATATCGCCGCCGCGGCGCTGCTGAAGCATTTTGTCACCCGGTTCGGGGAAATGCCCGTTATGACCACCGAAGCCATCGGCTATGGCATGGGAACCAAGGAGTTTGACGCCGCCAACTGCCTCCGGGCCTTCTGGAGGCAGTCCTCCGGTCAATGACCGCAAGCCAACAAGAGGGCCTCCGTTTTCGTTTTCGGAAACGGAGGCCCTCTTTATAAGATGAGGCGGAATATAATGGTCATTCCTGCTGCTTCTTCTCGTGCCGCCGGCAGACGGCCCGGTAGATCAGCAGTCCCACGCCGGACACCGCCAGGGTCACGGCGAAAACCAGGATGGCGAACTGATAGTCCTTCACCCCCAGGGCGCTGCCGCCGATGGTGGAGGTCAGCACCGAGGGCAGACGCCCCACGGTGCACAGCAGCAGCCACTTGCCCCAGGACAGGTCCGTCAGCCCGGCGAAGTAGCACAGCAGGTCCTTAGGGGTGCCCGGCACGGTGAATATCAGCCAGAACAGGGCGTCCCGCTTGGGGGAGCTTTGCAGGAATTTCAGCTTCTCCAGCTTCTCCCGGGGGAAGAAGATCTCCACCAGCTCCCGGCCGAACCGCCGCACCAGGGCGAACACCGCCACGCTGCCCAGAAACGCCCCCAGCAGACACAGTACACTGCCCCGCAGGGCCCCGAAGGCATAGCCGCCGCTGATCTCCAGCGGCTCCCCGGGGATCACGGCCACCGCCACCTGCAAAAACACCATGCCCACATAGGCGGCCATGCCCAGCAGGCCGTGGCCGTCCACCCACAGGCGGAACTGCTCCGGCCGGGAGGCAAAGCGCACCAGGGGCCGCCCGATGAACCATCCTACCGCCGCCGACAGCAGCAGGAAGATGGCGATGGCCGCCCATGCGATGATTTTTTTCTGTTTATCCGTGAAAACGTGCTTGTCCATAAGAAACCTCGATCCGTTGATATGGACATTATACCACAGTTTTCCGTCCGTTTTTGAACAGACCGTGAAATTATCCTTAAACTGTCCCCCCGGAACCGGCCCGGGGCATTGAACGGACGCAGCATCCCCCGTCATACCCCTCCCGGGCCCGGCATATGCTGTTACAAACTCTGAAAAAGGACGGGATAGCCATGAGAAACGGGAGAGTGCGGGTATTTCTGCTGCGGCGGCGGGCGGTGGCGGCTGTGGGGGCCCTGGTGCTGGCGGGGGCCATCTTCTGGGCGGTGAGCTATCCCGCCGGGGCGCCTGCCTCCGCCGTGCAGCGGCAGCTGCCGATCTACAGCGTGGAGCGGGAGCAGAAGATGTGCTCCGTCAGCTTCGACGCCGCCTGGGGCAACGAGGACACCCAGGCCCTCATCGACATCCTGGCCCGGTACAACGTGAAGGCCACCTTCTTCTGCGTGGGGGACTGGGCGGAGAAGTACCCGGAGTCGGTGAAGGCCCTGCACGACGCGGGCCACGAGGTCATGAGCCACTCCAACCACCACGACCACTACAACACCCTCACCGCCCAGCAGATCGTGGAGGACGTCACCGCCAGCAACCAGCGCATCGCCGCCGCCACCGGCGTGACCCCCACCCTGATCCGCTGCCCCTACGGCGAGTATGACGACCATGTGATCTCCGCCATCCGCTCCATGGGCATGGAACCCATCCAGTGGGACGTGGACAGCCTGGACTGGAAGGACTATGACGCGGGCACCATCTGCAAGCGGGTGCGGGATAAGCTGGCCCCGGGGTCCATCGTGCTGTTCCACAACGCCGCCCTGCACACGCCGGAGGCCCTGCCCTCAGTGCTGGAGCACATGATCCGGGAGGGCTATACCGTGGTGCCCATCGGCCAGCTGATCTATTGGGAAAACTATACCATCGACCACACCGGCCGCCAGTTCCCGGCCCAGAGCGAATAGCCCCCGGCTCCCCCGGAAGGGGGAGCTTTTTCTCTGCCGGTGCAGAACATTTGTTTGAAAAAATCTGTTTACAGATAAAAATAATGGTGCTACAATAGAATACTGCGACAGAATACTGCATCCGGGAGGCGCTTATGGGAAAATTTAAGGTGGTATCGGAATACACCCCCAGCGGGGACCAGCCCCAGGCCATCGACACACTGGCCAGCGGCATCGAAAACGGCCTGCGGGACCAGGTGCTGCTGGGCGTCACCGGCAGCGGCAAGACCTACACCATGGCCAAGGTCATCGAACGGGTCCAGCGGCCTACCCTGGTTCTGGCCCACAACAAGACCCTGGCGGCCCAGCTGTGCGAGGAGTTCCGGGCCTTCTTCCCGGAAAACGCCGTGGAATACTTCGTGTCGTACTACGACTATTACCAGCCGGAGGCGTACATCCCCCACACGGATACCTTCATCGAGAAGGACGCCGCCATCAACGACGAGATCGAGCGCCTGCGCCACAGCGCCACCGCCGCCCTGTTTGAGCGGCGGGACGTCATCGTGGTGTCGTCGGTGTCCTGCATCTACGGGCTGGGGGATCCCATCGACTATGCCAACATGGTGATCTCCCTGCGCCAGGGGAAGGAGTACCCCCGGGATCAGCTACTGCGCAAGCTGGTGGAAATCCGCTATGAGCGCAACGACATCGCCTTTGACCGGAACATGTTCCGGGTCCGGGGGGACACGGTGGAGATCTATCCGGTGTACGCCAACGGCTACGCCATCCGGGTGGAGTTCTTCGGCGACGAGATCGACCGCATTTCCCAGATCAACCCCGTCACCGGTCAGGCCCAGCGAGTGCTCCAGCATGTGGCCATCTACCCCGCCAGCCACTACGTCACCACCAAGGACAAGATGGAGCGGGCGGCAGCGGAGATCGAGAAGGAGCTGGCGGAGCGGAAAAAGTGGTTTGAGGACCACGGCAAGCTCATTGAGGCCCAGCGCATTGACCAGCGCACCCGGTATGACCTGGAGATGATGCGGGAGCTGGGCTACTGCACCGGTATCGAGAACTATTCCCGGGTGATCTCCGGCCGGGCGCCGGGCTCGCCCCCCACCACCCTGCTGGACTATTTCCCGGAGGATTTCCTGCTGTTCGTGGACGAGAGTCATGTGACCCTGCCCCAGGTCCGGGCCATGTACAACGGCGACCGGGCCCGGAAGGAGAGCCTGGTGGAATACGGCTTCCGCCTGCCCTGCGCCTTCGACAACCGGCCCCTGAAATTCCCGGAATTTGAGGAGCGGTATCACCAGGCGGTGTTTGTGTCCGCCACGCCGGGAGATTATGAGCGGGAGCACGCCGACCAGGTGGCCGAGCAGGTGATCCGGCCCACGGGCCTGCTGGACCCCCGGGTGGAGGTGCGCCCCGTGGAGGGGCAGATCGACGACCTGGTGGACGAAATCCGCCTGCGCATCGACCGAAATGAGCGGACGCTGGTGACCACGCTGACCAAGCGCATGGCCGAGGACCTGACGAACCACATGAAGGGCCTGGGCCTGCGGGTGCGGTATATGCACTCCGACGTGGCCGCCATCCAGCGGATGGAGATCATCCGGGATCTGCGGCTGGGCGAATTTGACGTGCTGGTGGGCATCAACCTGCTGCGGGAGGGCCTGGACCTGCCGGAGGTGAGCCTGGTGGCCATTCTGGACGCCGACAAGGAGGGCTTCCTGCGCAGCGAGACCAGCCTGATCCAGACCATCGGCCGGGCGGCCCGGAATGCCCAGGGCCTGGTGATCCTGTATGCCGACACCGTCACCCCCTCCATGCGGGCGGCCATGGACGAAACGGAGCGCCGCCGGGAGAAGCAGGACGCCTATAACAAGGCCCACGGCATCGTGCCCCAGACCATCCGCAAGGACGTGCGCAAGGTGCTGGAAATCTCCAAGGACGCCCAGCAGGAGCAGCAGGCCAGCCGCCGCAAGCTGACGGATGCCGAGCGGGAGGCCACCATCCGCCGCCTGGAGAAGGAAATGAAGGAAGCCAGCAAGATGCTGGAGTTTGAATACGCCGCCCTGCTGCGCGATCAGATCATCGCCCTGCGGGGGGAGAAATGAGGATTCGCCATGCCCCACGTTCCCACCGTGGATATCCGCCGCCTGGGGGATATCCGCTTCGATACCCAGCTGGAAAAGGCCCTGGCCCCCAGTCCGGACTATGACGTGCAGCAGTGGCTGTTCGTCCCCAATGAATACACCGAGTACCGGTACATCCTGGGCACCCGGGGGAAAAAGCCCCTGATCTGCATCGGCATCAACCCCTCCACCGCCCGGCCCGGGGACCTGGACCCCACCCTGCAAAGCGTGGAGCGGGTGGCCCGGAACAACGGCTTCGACTCGTTTATCATGTTCAATGTCTACGCCCAGCGGGCCACATCCCCGGACGATATGGAGCCGGAGTGCAACCCGGAGCTGCACCGGGAGAATATGCGGGCCTTCGCCTATGCCCTGTCCCTGAATCCCCGGCCGGTGGTGTGGGCCGCCTGGGGGACCATCATCGAAAAGCGCCCCTACCTCTGGACCTGTCTGGAGGATATGATCGCCCTGGGCCGGGAATACGGCGCCCAATGGGTCCCCTGCGGCCGCCGCTCCAAGGCCGGGCATCCCCACCACCCCCTGTACCTGCGGGCGGACTCCGTCACGGAGCCCTTCGACCCGGAGGCATACGTCCTGGCCCAGCAGGCCCGGGCCGCCGCGGCCGTGTCCGGCCGCCCCAGGCGGGTATGAGGAGAGGCCATGGAAAAAAACCGGCTTGACCTCAGCGCGTTTGACCTGAAGCTGCTGGCCATGGCCGCCATGCTGGCG
>ENA-ORRN01001023-ORRN01001023.1-human-gut-metagenome-genome-assembly--contig:-NODE-1023-length-20613-cov-2.909232_pt1 | contig 20613 bp, 10 predicted proteins | sample MGYA00242174_ERZ509132 | MGnify/ENA primary metagenome ERZ509132 (study PRJEB26280, sample SAMEA2338671) | human gut metagenome | biome: human gut; feature: human-associated habitat; material: faeces... | reverse complement strand
GGTCGTAAGTGGCCACTTTCGGAGACGGAACCAGGATACGGTCTTCACCTTCGAACGGAGTTTCGCGTCCGCCGTTGAAGAAGAAAGTAACGTGTGCATATTTTTCTGTTTCGGCAATGTGCAGCTGTGTTTTACCGACTGATGCCAGAAATTCGCCCAGTGTATTTTCTACATTGTCCTTGTCGAACAGGATATGAACGCCTTCGAAACTAGCATCGTACGGAGTCATACAGAAATACTGCAAGTTCGGAATAGTCTTCATTCCGGCTTCCGGCATATCCTGTTGAGTCAGGACGACTGTCAGTTCTTTGGCACGGTCGTTACGGTAGTTGAAGAAAATCACAACGTCGCCTTCTTCGATAGTCGCTACCGGCTTACCGTTTTCTACGTGTACGATCGGTTTGATAAATTCGTCTGTTACACCTTCTGCGTATGACTCTTCCATTGCCTGAACCATGTCTTCGCAAGGTTTACCCGTGCCGTTCACGATCAGGTCGTAAGCCTCTTTTACGCGTTCCCAACGTTTGTCACGGTCCATTGCATAGTAACGGCCGATGATGGAAGCGATCTTTCCGCCTGTTGTTTGCAGGTGATTTTCCAGCTGTTCGATAAAGCCTTTACCGCTTCTCGGGTCCGTGTCGCGACCGTCCATAAAGCAATGAACATATGCTTTGTCGATTCCGTATTCTTTGGCGATATCCGCCAGCTTGAACAGGTGTTCCAATGAGCTGTGTACACCACCGTCGGAAACCAGTCCCATGAAATGGATCTGTTTGCCGTTTTCTTTGGCGTAGCTGTAAGCACGTTTGATTTCCGGATTATCGAGGATTGTGTTCTGGCGGCATGCGATATTGATCTTCACCAGGTCCTGGTAAACGATGCGGCCGGCACCGATATTAAGGTGGCCAACTTCCGAGTTACCCATCTGTCCGTCAGGTAAACCAACATTTTCGCCGGAAGCCTGCAACTGAGAGTTTGGGTATGTTTTCAACAGTTCGTCCCAGTAAGGAGTGGGAGTGTTGTAGATTACATCATCTTTACCACGGTCGCCGATTCCCCAGCCATCGCAGATTAGTAAAAGTGCTTTCTTGCTCATGATTGCCTTGTTTATATTGTTTATACTTATTAAATATCTAATACCGGGCGCAAAGATAAGCATTTCTGATGTAATATTATTTGCCTTTAAAGTATTACTTTTGCAGGTAGATATGGAAAAGAAGATATACGACAACGATCTGGGAACCATCCTTCTCCGTACTGCCCCGCGAGCTACCCGTTATACGCTGAAAATATCAAAGGGAATGATCACTGCCACTATGCCGGTCGGGGGTGATGAGGGGAGAATGTTGTCCTTTATTGAAGAGAACCGGCAAAAACTTCTGAACGCTCTGAAAAAGCATCCGGCACGTCCGTTGCTGAATGAAACTGCCAGATTGGAAACAACTACTTTCCTGCTACATATTTTCCGGACGGAACGTGCCAATTTTTATATGAAATTGGACAACAGTATCCTGCATATCGCCTGTCCGCTGGAAACCCGGTTTGAATCGGACGAGGTTCAGCTCATATTGAAAGGTTTTCTGGAGAAGGCATTGCGGCATGAGGCGAAACGTCTGTTGCCGGACCGTCTGAAGACGTTGGCAGACCGGTATAAATTGACTTTCACGAGCGTACGGATCATGAACAGCAAAACCCGCTGGGGAAGTTGCAGTACGCATAAAAGTATCAATCTCTCCCTTTCGCTCATGCTGCTTCCCTGGCATCTGATCGATTACGTCCTGCTTCACGAACTTTGCCATACGGTAGAGATGAACCACAGCGACCGTTTCTGGAAACTCCTGAATGAGATAACGGAAAACAGGGCGTTAATGCTCCGTCAGGAGTTGAAGAAATACTCCATATTGTAGCATCTTCCTCCTTCACGCTTTATGCGCCGGGAGGCACCGGTGTTGTATTGCGTTTACTGTGCCAGTGAGAACCGTAATGCAACACCGTAGTTGGAGTTGGATGTCGGATAAGATGCATTCGAGATCAGCGGCTCATTGATCTGCAAGTCATAGAAAGCACGCAGTGTCAGTGCACGGCTCAATCCGTAATCGGCTGAGAACTGGATCGTTTTGGCAATGTTACCGCTGGTTGCCTGTGTGAAGCTATCCTCGATCTTACGGATCAATGACTGCATCTTGTTGTATGAGAAGTCCAGACGCACGGTCAGGTCATTGCTGAAATCACGCGTTTTCTTCATCTTCAATATCTTGTTGAACTCGGCGAACTTATATCCCAGTCCTATGGTGTACTTATTAGATAGTGCTTCCACAATCTGGTAAGACGAGATATTCAGGTTCAGATTACGCGTTGTCGTGTAATCGGCACGGATCGTGATATTGTTCAACATGGTCGCATCCACTCCCAGCAACGGGCTGAAACTCTCCGTCAGGCTGACGGAAGAGATGGAGTAAGGTGAAGACGGGATAGGGGCTTCGGAAGCATTCTGTGTAAATCCGAGGTTGTCACCCAGTCCGGCATCCACCCAGGTCGAATAAGTTTCGTAGGCACCGACATTGTAAGTACAGCGATACTGATGGGTCAGCATGACCGACTTGAAATGTTTCTTTATGGCCGGAATGCGGATCAGTCCGTCGTAGGTGATACGCCAGTTCGGCAGCATGCTGCGGATAGCCGGGAACGGGGAGGATGAAATCTTATTAGGATCTTTCCCTGTATAAGCGGCCAGGAAGGCCGGGATCAGTACATCGGCCGAGTTATGGCTGACTCCGCCGCCATGTTCTTTATTATATTCTTTACCTCCGTATTGAGATTGTCCCAGGAAACCGGAATTCGGATAGGTTGTTCCTGTATAGCGGCTTTCGAGGCGGTTCGCAATAGTCTCACGGTATTCGATAAACTTATTGAATGTTTCCGATGCATAGTTATTACTTGCATTGCCGACGCCTTTGAAGAAACTACCCAATGCGACAGTCGTCATCGTAAAGTTTCCTCCGGCCAGTTCCGGCATACCGGGATACATATATTGTATATCGGTGTTGCGGGTATCGACGCGGTTGGCATTCAGGTCGATCTTCAGTCCGGTGATAGGCTCCAGGTTCGCCCGGATATTCAGGTTTTTGGCACTGCTCATGACGGCCGGATTGACGTTGCTGGTGTTTTCAACCAGCCAGCCACGGTCTTTGGCGTCGTAGAGGAAGTCACGGTTTACGGCTCCGAAAGCAAAGCCAAGTCCCGGTGTCAGGCCGAAAGGCGAGCGGCCCTGTCCGAAGATATCACCGATCATTGGGGAGAATCCCGGAACCGACATACCGTCGGTCGTCGCATACTGGATATTGATACGGCGTATCATCATCAGGAAGCGGCTGCCATATTCTGCCGTTTTGTAGAGGAAGTCTTCCGTCGCTTTCGGACCCGGCTTGATAGTCAGTTTCAAATGAGCCGTATCCTGGTTCAGGATCATTACCTGTGCAAAGTTGATCGGCTTGTATTTGATGGCATAGACTTTGCCGTCGGCTCCGCGGGCGGTAATGCGCACCTTCTTGGTGAACATACCGTGTTGTACGACTGTTCCGCTGTCCATATTCAGTTGGATATCTCTTTCCAGTTTGATCTCTTTCTGTTCTTTCTTTTTGGTCGTGGTACGGGTGGCCGAGAACTTCTGGTTCACTTTCTTCAGGAACTTGTTCTTGTTGTAAAGCGATTGCAAGTTCAGGCTACCCTGCCAGTCGATCTGGCGCTGGTTGGTAATCGTGTTACCGAGCTCATATTCGGTGTTGGTAATGGCTCCACGGTCCCAGTTATACTGCGCGTTGTAAGTGACGGAACTGTTTACCCAATCCAATACCGGGATATACTGTAACGGCATATTCCAGGTCACGTTGAATGTCTGGTCGTATTTCAAAGGCGTACCCAGGTCGGCGATACTTTGTTTTACGGAATCTTTCCAGATCTGATACTTATCAGGGGCGAGTTCTTTGTTCACCTGTACATACGGCTCTTCGATCCGGGCATTTGTTCCAGAGGTAAAGGTCATGTTCAGGCTGTTCGTGAAGTCCCAGCGCAGGCTGAAAGCACGGTCCCAGTAGAACTCGGAGCTGAAGGTCACTTCAGGTTTGTAGCCGGTGTTTTCGAGGTCGCGCAGCTGCATTTCGTTATAGTTACGCATCATGGCTGTCTGGAAACTGATGTTCGACGGCAGGTAGTTCAGGCTGAACTGCTTGATGTAACGGGTGTAACCGTTGTTCTTCTTCAGCTTCTGGAATGGGCGGAACGGTTTCGCATACGGTGTGTAGTTGTAGGCGAAGTTACCGCGGTAATCCTTGGTCGTTTCATATTCCGTTTCCGGATTCTGCGTTTTCGTCTGGCTGAATGAATAGCCGATTGAGAAGTTTGCCGGGTCGTAAGGCATCGGGGTCTTGCTACGGATATCCGCTCTTACGTTATTGAATGAGATACTCTTGATGACGGTCTGGTCGACAGCCATACTCTTGATAGAGTCTTTTTCGGCTTTCGTGTCGACAGCGTCCAGGGCGTCACTCAGTTTAATATCCTGATCGAGCGGGTTATATTTTGCTTTTGTCTGATCCTTGGAGTAGGCATAATACATCGGGATGCTGACCTTCGCTTTTTCCGGGAAGAATTTACCCCATTCGATGGTAGTAGCCACGTTGTATTGTGTGAAGTCGTCGATGCGGCGTTCTGCCAGTGACTGGTCGAGGGCACCGAAACCAGCTGTTTCGATACGTCCGCCCACATTGACCGTACCCAAGTCGGAGACAGCCACGTTCAGGTTGGCGTTGGCCGCCCAACCGCCTTCTTCGTTAAACTCGCTCAGACGGAGTTCGTTTATCCAGACTTCACCGCTTTTAACTACATTTTGTCGGTTACGGACACCGATCATGATCGTTTTTACTTCCGAGAGGCTCGGGTTACCTACGATGCTGATCGTGTTGCCATTCTCGTCCATTTCTGAATAGACGGTATTGAATGTAATACCTTTGTCTCCTGCCCGTTTCTTCTTGTTGCGGCTTAGTTTAAGGTTGGTCAATACTTCAAGACGGAAGTCAAGCATGTTTTCCGCCGGCCAGATTTCTACGGCCTCATAAGATCCTTTTACCGGGGTAACTTTCAGCGGAACTTCATATTCGTAGTAATTATTTTTATAGTCGGAATGAATACAGACAAATCTCCGTTGGCAAGGGATGTGTAATTATCCGCATCTTCAGGCAATGCTTCTGCGTGGGTAAACAGTTGTAACCGTTTGTATTGACGTAGATCGTAATAAGTATTCTTGTAAACGGCACGTGCGTCCTTGGCAGCCAGGTCACTGACCTTCATGGATAATGCCTGTTCGTTCTGACGAGTCAGTTGAGGCTGGCTAGGGTCAGCAACACGGCTTACTCCCGGAGGTGTCATGTAAGGAATAGGAGTCCGTCGGCTGTTTTCTTCTATATTTACAGAAGATACTTCGAGTGTGCCATTGAATAATGGCGGAACTTTCGGGTCGGACAGATCCTGCTCGTATGAACGCCATTCACCGCGTACCAGTTCGAATGTTCCGAAACGCAGTACGGTCGGTTTAGAGAATTGCGTCATATACATACGCATAAAGCGAATGCTCTTGAAGTCGCTGATAGCTCCGACAGTACGGTTGTATTGCTTAACAGGGATTTTGAACAGGTACCATTTGGCCGGATTGTTTCTGTTGTTATTTTCGTTATCCCCATTTGGTAATTTGGGATAGGTCGTTTTCATATCCACAATGAAGTTCTTCCCTACTTTCAGGTCTTCCGGACGAATAGATACTTTATATTCGAAATACTTTTCGTTCTTGTTCATGGTGTTATCCTGATTCAGGTCTTCCACATCCGGATTTTTGGAGGCGGATGTGTCGTAACGTTCTCCTGAAGTTCCGCTTTCGGCGGAGTTGCCTTCAGTACCATTGTAACGTTTGTAACGGTTTAAGATACTGACAGTGTCTCTGTCTAATTCCGTACCACGGAAATAACGGTATTTGTCAGTACCCGGATTCCGCAGAGGAGAGTATTCATCTTGTAACATTGCATCTATTAACTCCGGCGATAACTTTGTCATAAGTTTTTCAATAAACTCCTTGTATGCCGGATAATCCCGTTCTTCCTCTGCCGACAAACCGTTGAGTCCGACGTCCTGTCTTGCACGTGCGCCTGACGTATTGTCGAAGGCATAGACTGTGCTCTGCTGCTTCGGAACAAGTCCCCAGACAGTGGAATCTACCCTGCTTCTGTCACCATCGATAGGTAATCCGTTTTCATAGAATTTCTTTCCGTCTTTCAGGACGTCTTCCGATATTTCACCCAGGTTGAAATACAGGTCGCCGCCTTTAGCCGTAATACCTTCTTGTTCTTCATAGAGATAAGGGTCGAGCATCCAGAATTCGATGTATTCGATATTGGCCGTTTCGAAGTCGCTTTGGTCGATCTTACGCATGATACCGCCCCAGCGATTTTCCGGTTTTTGTAATGTTCCGTCAGGATTGACAAAGTCGGCATCCAGGTTGTACGGACCACGTTCATTCGGGTAATAAGCCAGGTTGAGCGCCTGGATCGTACTTGTTTCATTGTAACCCTGGTCTCTGTCCGGGAACAATTCGTCTACATAAATGGCACGGACATAATGGTTGGATAATTGCTCTTTATCATTACGGATATGCGTCGGAGCCTGGCTGGAATTTTTACGGTTGAATAACCCGTCCACATAATACCATGCCAGCAGTGCACGGTTTTTACCATATTCTATATCGTTTGTTTTGCTTGCTTCTGGGAAAAGGGCATTAGCGCTATTATCCCAAGGCACGCTGGCGAGTTTCCACGGATACGGGTTCAGCAGGTCGAAGCCGCTTTGTGTCGATTCGAAATCGTCCAGATAAGAGTAGCCTCCGCTATATTTGTTCTCATAATGACCGGCTATCAGGTGAGCAAATTCTCCGGTGAATGCTATCTGGCTGGGTTTTGTCAGGTTTAGCAACGGTAGTTTGTCAAATGTGTTTGTCAGCCATTGGCTTTCCGCCTTGTAGGCGATGTTGAATCCCCACAAGGTGTTTTTGATGGATTCGTCGCCAAATACCGTTTTGGTCGTCAACGGCATTTCAGACATATGCATAATGGTGGCCCCCAGCGAGAAGTCGGGATTGAACTGGTAGTTGAGGTCCAGTCCCATCATTGTTTTTCGCTGCATATTGTAGGCCGTCTGGTTTTCCAGCGAAACGCTGACAGGAGTTCCGGCAGCAATGATACTTTCATTCAGGATAGTAACGGTTCCCGATGTATAATCGACCGTATAGTCCACATTTTCCGTCAGTGTGGCACCTGCTGCCGTTACGCGTACCGAACCGCGTGCCACGTTGCTGGCTCCCAATTGTATTTCGGATGCGGAAGAGGCCTTATATTCTCCCCGCATAATGAATTTGTTCTTTTCAGCGATCTGACGGGCGGCAGTCTGGGTCGTATCGTATAATTCCTGGAATACATATTTATCGGCAATTGCCGGGCTGACAACTTTTTCCAGTTTCTCTTTCAGGCTGGAACCGAAAGGTTCGATGGTCGGGAAAATCACCCTACCGGTGGACGCTTGTACGGTGTATCCTTCCACAAAGTCGAAATATCCGTCCGGATGCGATTCGTTCTGGGCGTTCAGGCGGTCTGCTCCCATCAGGCGTATCCAGATTTGTCTGGACAACGTGTCGGTGCGTGCTTCCGGCAGATAGTTTATATAAGTACCGGTCGTATCGCTTTGGTACATGACATCCAGGCGGAACTTTTCTTTCTGGACAGAGTAAGCACCCAGGGAATAGATATTCTTCATCATCAAATCCCAATATTTCATGGGGGGAGACATATTTGTACCTCTCAGTAACTTTACATACAGACAGTTGCTGGGATTCGTCGGATTGCTGTCGGAAAACTCGCCGACTCTTCCTGTCCGTTTTCCACTGGCATCGGAATATTCATATTCAAAGGCCACGGCCAGCATCTGTCCTTCCTGTAAACTCATATTCAAGGACAGATATCCCAGTTGTTTGTCGTAGATATATTCGGAGTTCGGATCCAGCAAGCGGGCATTCTCTATGGCTTCATATTCGGAACCTCCGGTGAATCCGGTTAATACGCTTTCTACATCGCTGATTTGACGGGCACCGGAATAGGTGGTGGTCATTTGGTTGTATAGGTCATTCGCATTATTGGCAGGATATGATCCGTCCTTAATCGGGAATGCACCGGGATTTGCCATATAGGATGCGTCGTTTTCACCGATGTCGGTAAAAGCGACGATGTTACGAGCCTGGTCGTAGTTACCTCTTGTATTGGTCACCCAAACTTCCAGTCGGGTAATATTCAGAGTTGCTTTTATCTGAGGCAATTGGCTGACAGCGTCGTTGTATCTGTTGCGGAAGTAGTGCGCCAGGAAGAAGTGACGGTTCGCATCATATTCGTCGATCTTCAGTTCAAAATCCTTGGTCTGTACGCCACCTTTGGAGTTTACCGTTTTTGATTCCGAGTTCTGCTGTGCGAACAACGCGTTCACCCTTAGTTTACCGAACTGAAGGTCTGCTTTCATACCGAACAGGGCAGCTCCGCCGTTGATCAGCGAGTTGCTTGTCGTCATCGACACGTTACCGGCTTCCAGTGATTTGATGATCTCATCCTCTTCGCCCGTATAAGCCAGTTTCAGCTTTTTGGAATCGAAGTCGAAAGAGGTTTCCGTATTGTAGTTCATGTCGAAATTCACTTTCGAACCGACGGAGGCTTGTACATTCAACTGCACACTTTCGTCGAAGTTGAAAATGGTATTGCTGCGGGCGCGTTCGGGGAGTGAAGGGTCTTTCGTGCTGTTCCGCTTCAAGCCTAATGTGACTTCGGCCGACCCTTGTGTCTTTACACGTACACCTCCGGGACCGAATATACGTTCTGCCGCACCGATACCGAACTGCATATCTGCCAGGTTAAACTTCTTGTCTGCTTCCTTCTGAAACTCTTCTTCGTTTTTCTGGCGGTAGTAAGAACGGAGCGATTCCTGCATGCTGTATTTCTGATATTCTTCCGGACTCAGGTCGATCGGAGTGATCAGGTCTTTCTCCCCTAAACGGGAGCGGACAACATATCGTCCGGTCCTGATATCGTATTCAACGAAGGTTTTCACGTTTTCCGGATCGCGTAAATCTACCGGGGATTTTTTCAAGAGGTCTTTATAGGTTTCATCACCCTCCGGCACGGTTTTGGATACCGGATAGCGGGTTGTCGGGACAGTATCCTTCCCGTCGGGCATGTCGTCTTGTCCTTCAAGTAACTGGATATCCGGCAAGGACGCCGTATAAGTCAGGTAATTGGCATTCAGCGAGAGCATGCCGATCCCGAATAGCAGTATTGTAACCCAGATAAGATATTTAAGAGTCTTCTTTTTCATTTTAAACTGTCAACTGTCACTTGTAAGGGCGGTTCGCGAACAGCCCCTACCTGTCAACTATTAAAGCATTCTGAGTGCACTTTTTATCACTTGTTCCACAGCCAGCATCGGCGAGGTTTTCAGTATTGAACTGACTGCCTTTTGTGAAGCAGCCTTTTGGAACCCCAACATACCCAGAGCGGCCCCCGCTTCTTCGGCCACCGCACCGTTTCCTGCCGTGGCAGCCGTTCCCGTCCCAACCGTCGAATCGCCGGCTTTCACCTTGTTTTTCAGGTCGACCAGGATACGTTGAGCAGTTTTTTGTCCGATGCCTTTTACCGAGGTCAGCGCCGTTTCGTTTTTGTTGGCGATAACCTGGATCAGTTCGGAAGGAGGAAGAGATGACAGGATCATACGTGCCGTATTAGGACCGACGCCGGATACCGATGTCAGTAATAAAAACAACTCGCGTTCAACCTTTTGGGCGAAACCGAACAGCAGGTGGGTATCTTCACGTATTACTTCATATACGTAAATTTTCCCGGTTGGTTTACCGCTGAATGCGCTGTATGTGGTCAGAGATATGTTAAGTTCGTAGCCAATCCCTGCACATTCGATGATCATCTGTGTGGGAGTCAGTTCTACGATATCCCCCTTAATATATTCTATCATTTTGCGTCTCTTCTAGTTATTCGTACCTATTATAACGCAAAATTAAGCAAAAGCGTATATCAGACCTAAAGAAATATTCAAATAGGTGAATAATTATTCTCTTCCCGGATGTTCGGTAGTGAAGGTTTCGAAGCAGCCGCGATCTTGCAGGGTGACATAGCAGCGGCGGTTGTCAGGACCTCCGAATGTGATGTTGGAGGGCTTTTTGCCTTTCAGTTGTATTTCGCGGATCAGCTTGCCCTTCGGATTTATAACGGCTACCGTTCCTTTGTCGTAGCGGCAGAGATACAGGTTGCCTTTCACATCGCAACGGATTCCGTCCATGCCGAAGCCTTCGAAGGTGTGGAAAAGCCGTTTGTTTTTGAGTGTCCCGTCCGGCTTGATATCATAGACCCATACTTTGAGTTGTGCAGACTCGTTAACATAAAGTTTTTTACCGTCCGGGCTGACATCGATACCATTGGTCGTCCCCATATCGCTTTCCAGCAGAGTCACTTTACCGTCGGGAGTGATCAGCCAGAGTTGCCCTTTCTGGTTCGGCCAGTCCGGATCGCTGGCATAGAGATTGCCGCCCGGGGCGAGGGCGATGTCGTTGGGCTGGTTCATCCGGGACTCATGTGCATACGTGCTGATCGCTTTGGTCTGCATGTCGACTTTCAGGATGTTATGACCGGTGTAATCGGCAACCAGCATGTCTCCGGCCTTGTTGAAGCGGATACCGTTGCCTGTCGAACCTTCGGGGAGCGTCACGAAGCATTCGTGCGAGCCGTCCGGACGTACAATGCCTATCGTTCCTTCTTTTCCGTAGTTAACGGCATACAGATTGCCGGCTTTGTCGGTGGCCGGGCCTTCTATTCCGTTGGTGAAAGTACCTTCCGGCAGTAAATCGGCTGTTTCCCGCTGTGCGGAGGTCTGTGCGCCGGCTGCCAGTCCTACGAACAGGCAACTCATGATTGTAAGGAACATTGTACGTGTTTTCATATCAAATCTATTTTATTGTTTCCAGAATCCCGGAACAAGTAATGTCAATACAGTAAATATCTCCAAACGTCCTGTCATCATCAGTAAGGAAAGGAACCATTTGGATACCACCGGAACTTCCGAGAAGTTGTCTACCGGCCCCAGTTTGCCAAGTCCCGGCCCGACATTGCTGATGGCTGAGACGGCAGCACCGATCGACTCTTCAAAGCCCAACCCGTCGAGCATCAGCACGGCACAGCTGAGTACGATCAGTGACATATAGGCAAAAGCGAAAGCCAGTACGCGGTGTACGACCTCGCCGGATACGATATGTGAATCCATCCTTACCGGGATAATGGCATGTGGATGGGTTTGTTTCTTGAATTCGTTGAACAGGTTTTTGGAAAGGATCACGAAACGTCCCATCTTCAGCCCTCCGCAGGTCGAGCCAGCGCAACCGCAGATGAACATCAGTATCAGGGCGATCATCCAGAAGAAAGGTCCCCAGGGAATATAATTCTCTGTCGCGAAGCCGCAGGTCGAAACCAGCGTAACCACCTGGAATGCTGCCTGCCGGAAAGCTGTCGGGAAGTCTGTAAAGAATCCGTGATACATGATCCAGCCGGTTGTTATTCCCGTCATGATCAGGACGAACCAGAAGAACCAGCGAAACTCTTCATCGAAAAACAACTTCTTTATATTTCCGTTCAGGCAGAAATAGATCAGGGTGATATTAGTCGCCCCGATAAACATAAATATCGTGATAACATATTCTATATAAGCCGAGTGCCAATAAGCGATACTGGCGTTCTTGGTGGAATATCCGCCGGTAGAAATCGCAGTCAAGGCATGGTTTACCGCGTCATATAAATTCATCGGGCCTATCCATAACAACCCGATCAGCAGGACGGTAAGGAACACGTAAACCCCCCACAGGCGTTTGGCGACCTGTGTTACACGCGGACGGAACCGTTCGTGTGTGATCCCCGGTGTTTCGGCATTAAACATCTGTGTCGCTCCGCCTCCCAGGATAGGCATCAATGCTACGGTAAATACGATCATACCGATACCTCCCTGCCATTGAGTGAGGCTTCGCCAGAACAGGACGCCTTTAGGCAGAGCTTCTATATCGGTGAGAATGGTCGATCCGGTGGTCGTGAAGCCTGACATGGTTTCAAAGAAAGCATCCGTTATATTGTCGATATATCCTCCCAAATAGAAAGGCAACATTCCCAGCAACGAGAGCAGCAACCAGGTAAGCGTAACCGTCAGCATCCCTTCCCGTCGGCCGGCTGTGTATTCGTTTGCACGGAAACCGATGGCATAGAGCGATATGCCGACCCCGAACAGGATTCCGCTGGAGATAAGCAATGGATAGAAATCGCCTCCTTTGTACAGGAAAGCGACCACTGTTGCCATCAGCATAAACAGTGTTTCGAGGATGCACATCATCCCCAGCATTTTTATTATGAAACGTATATTCAGTAACATACTAATTAAAATAATCTTCCAGTTTACGCATGGCAGTTTCCAGGCAGAATACCACCACGTGGTCGTATGCCTGTATCTGTGTGTCACCCTTAATCATCATTGGTTCGCCGTCGCGTATCAGTCCGCCCAGCGTCAGGTCTTTCGGCAGGTGCAGGTCTTTCACCTGTTTGCGGGTGATCTTCGAATCGGGGCGTGCCACCAACTCGGCCACGTCGGCATTGGCAAAGGTCAGGAACTTCACGTTCGACACGTCGGCATCCAGCAGGAACTGATAGATATGACTGGCGGCAATCAGCTTCTTGTTGATTACCGAACCGATATCCATATTCTCGGCCAGCGGGATATAGTCGATATTCTCGATCTTGGCGACTGTCTTGAATACGCCGAAACGTTTGGCAGCCAGGCAAGCCAGGATATTCGTACTCGAATTGTCTGTCAAAGCGACAAACGCCTGTGCGTCTTTGATCCCTTCCTGCATCAGTAGCTCCGTGTCGCGTCCGTCTCCGTTGATGATCAGGACATTGCTCGGCACAACCTCGGCTATGCGGTGACTTTTCTCTTTGTTTGTTTCCAGTATCTTTACGCGGATATTGTTCGGCAGATACTGGCTGGTGCGGATAGCGATGCGGCTGCCTCCCATGATAAAGATTTTCTTTACTTCCGGGTCTTTCTTGCCGGCATGCATCTGCACGTCTTTGATATGTTCTTTGGTCGTCGTAAAGAAAACGATATCGCCGGGCAGGACAAGGTCGGTACCGCGGGGGATAATCGTTTCATATTGCCGTTTGATGGCAACGATATGGTACAGCTTCTGTTCGTTCAGCAGTTCGGCCAGTTGTTTGTTCACCAGGCGGGAGTTTTCGCGAACCTTCACCCCGATCAGGATCAGGGCTCCTCCGAACAGTTCCCAGTACTGGCGTGTCCACGGGCGGCGTATCGCGTTGACGATCTCTTTGGCCGCCAACATTTCCGGATAGATCATCGAGTGGATGCCCAGCTTTTCGAACAGTTCTTTGTTTTTAGGCAACAGATATTCGTAGTTGTTGATACGTGCCAGAGTTTTGCGTGCTCCCAGCTTGGAGGCCAGGATACTTGCCGCAATATTCGTTGTCTCTTCCGGAGTAACGCTGACGAACAGGTCTGTTTTCTTTATGCCGGCTTCTTCCAGGTCGCGGATCGAAGTCGGATTACCAACCATAGGAAGTATCTCCATATTGGTGTTGGTGATGTTCAACCGTTCCTCACTCGGGTCCATCAGGATGATATCCTGTTTTTCCTGCGATAACATCTTTGCAAGATGCGTACCCACTTCGCCTGCCCCGGCAATAATAATTTTCATTTTATCAATTGTTACTCATTCCACCTGCCGCATCGTCCGGCAAATCGTCATTAATAATTAATCGTTCATCATCTTTCGGATTTCTCCGGCTATGCTGCCGGCATCCAGGCCGCACAATTTGTATAACTCGGGGATCGACCCGTGTTCAATGAATGTGTCGGGTATACCGATGCGTTTCACCCGCGGAGTATATCCGTTGTCTGCCATAAATTCAAGAACCGCACTACCCAGTCCGCCTTTTGCTACACCGTTCTCTACGGTAATGACGCGTTTGAACTTTTTGCCTATTTCGTCCAGTAATTCTTCATCGATCGGTTTCAGGTAAATCATGTCATAATGTGCAACCGATATTCCTTCACCGGCTACTTCTTCAATTGCTTTTATCACATCGTTTCCAATCGGTCCGATAGATAAAACAGCGATATCGTCTCCTTCGCTCAATTTCTTCCCTTTTCCGATGGGCAGGACATGCATTTCGTTACGCCAGTCCTTTTTCTCTCCTTTCCCTCGCGGATAACGGATTACGAACGTGCCCGTAGCCTCCTTGTAGCCCGTGTACATCAGGTTCCGCAAATCCAACTCGTTGAGTGGCGAGGCAACCGTCAGGTTGGGGATCGGACGGAGGTAAGCCAGGTCGAACACCCCGTGGTGCGTGGCACCGTCTTCGCCGACCAGTCCGGCACGGTCCAGGCAGATCACCATATGCAGTTTTTGCAGAGCGACGTCGTGTATCAGGTTATCGTATGCCCGCTGCATGAAGGAGGAGTAGATGTTGCAGAAAGGCTGCATTCCTTCTTTAGCCATACCGCCCGAGAAAGTGGCTGCATGCCCTTCGGCAATACCCACATCGAAGGCACGGTCGGGCATGGTGTCCATCAGCTTGTTCATGGAGCAGCCGGTGGGCATGGCGGGGGTTACTCCGACGATTTTCGGATTTTCCTTTGCCAGTTCTACCAGCGTTTCCCCAAACACGTCCTGGAAAAGCGGAGGCAAATTGCTGGTATCCGCCTTGAGGCGTTCTCCGGTTTCCGGATCGAACTTGCCCGGTGCATGCCAGATATCGGGATTCTTCTCGGCAGGTTCGAATCCTTTTCCTTTCACAGTGTGCAGATGCAGTATTTTCGGTCCCTGCATATCTTTGATGTCCCGCAGGACACGGGCTATGTTTTTCACATCGTGTCCATTGATAGGGCCGAAGTAGCGGATGTTCATCCCTTCAAAGATATTCTGCTGCTGGGCGGCCATTGATTTCAGGCTGTTGGCGAAGCGAATCAGCGCTTTGCGGCGGTCCTCGTTCAAAAGTCCCATTTTGAACAGCAGTCTGGATGTCTTGAAGCGCAGCTGGTTATAGCGGTTGCTGGTAGTCAGGTTGAAAAGGTACTGCTTCATGCCACCTACACTTCTGTCTATCGACATGTCATTGTCGTTGAGAATGATAAGAAGGTTGTTGGGGGTGGACGAAGCGTTGTTCAGTCCTTCGAAAGCCAGGCCGCCGCTCATGCTTCCATCACCGATGACGGCGACCACATGGCGGTCTTTCTCGCCTTTTTCGGCAGCGGCAACAGCCATGCCAAGAGCGGCGGAGATTGAATTTGATGCATGTCCGCAGGTGAATGTGTCATAATCGCTTTCCTCTGGTGAGGGAAAAGGACGAACTCCCTTGAATTTACGGTTGGTGGAGAATGCTTCACGGCGTCCGGTCAGTATCTTGTGCCCGTACGCCTGATGGCCTACATCCCAGACTATGCGGTCGTACGGAGTATTGAATACATAGTGCAAGGCAACGGTCAGCTCTACCGTGCCCAGGCTGGCTGCGAAATGTCCGGGGTTGCAGGAAACCTCCTTTATAATGTCTTGCCTCAATTCTTTACAGACTTCAGGAAGCTCTTCTACGCTGAGTTGGCGTAAATCCTCGGGAAATGTAATGGTGTTAAGCAAGTTATATGTTGTTGGTTCTGTTCTCATTTCTAATCTGAAGATTACAAAATGCAAAAATAGCAAAAGAAAACGGATGACGGGAAGTTTTAGAAGGAAAAAAAGCCTCTTTTGTTCACTTCGGTTTTTACTTTCTCTTTGCATACGCCACATTTCTCGTTCAGCCTGCCTATGGTTAAGGGAAAAGATGCCTGATAGTAAATCGTTCCTCCATGGAGAAAATATTGTTCCATCCTGGGAGAAAAAATCGTTCCACCATGGTGGAACGATTTTTTCTCCATATAGGAATGATTTGGTGTTAGTAGACAAGGATATTAATCCTTCCAAAGATTGACTTTTATTCTCGCACGTGACCGTCTGTGATAAGAGCTGCTCTACACTTGATGTTTGTTGAAAAATGCAATTTTATAAATTATTTATTGCAACTTTTTAGAAGCTTTGGTTGTTGTTGATATAATATTATGTATATTGCGAAGTGGAATATGTCCTGTTTATCAATATGTTATACAATTCTGAATTGTATGTGATGGTATTCTTGGTTGTAATATGTGTCGGAATGGGGTGTAATCACGAATTGTTAAATGAATAAACAATGAATGATATGAAGAAAAAGCTTGACTTTAAAGTTTTGGCTATTATGGGCGTAGTGGTTTTTTCCGCTTGCGGTTCTGATAGCGATCTGTTCAACCCGGAAAAGGCGGCAGCTAAGAAAGAGGCACAGTATGCATCGGCTTTTGTGCAGAGGTATGGAGAAATTGCAGTTGATCAGGATTGGGGATTTGGGGTAACACCGACAACGCGTGTTGCTAACACTAATAGCAATCAATGGAAAGATTTTACGGAAGTACCGGGGAGTGTTACGGCTACAGAAAAAGAAGTGGTTACGGAATGGTTTAAAACATATCGGAATCCACAATCCATTGGGGGGGATTGGACCGACTTTTTTGTTCAACATGTAAGTGGCTCACACTCTAATATGGATTTTTTGGTTGCGGCATCAGATGACCATATCAATAATTTTAATGCTACTGAGGGGGCTATAATGCTAATGCAGAATAGTGGAACGTCTTCTTTTGGTTATAGGGCTTCTCTGGATGGTAAAATGCACTATAATTATACTATACAATATATTGAGGGTGCTTATTATGTGGGATTTGACTTTGAAGCTACCGGACAGAACCCAAATCAACAAGTGGCTGCAGATGGGTATTATAGTGATTGGATTGTGAAGATCTCTCCGGCCGTATATACGAATGCGTACAGAATCATAGCAGAAGACCTTGGAGACAGTGATGATTTTGACTTCAACGATGTCGTGTTTGATGTAGCGACCAATGGAGGAGCAACTATCATTACCCTGCAGGCTGCGGGTGGTACTTTGCCTTTGTATATTGAGGTGGGCGGTGATAGCCGTGAAGTTCATGGACTCTTTGGTGTTTCTAATACTACAATGGTAAATACAGGTGCTGGGGCAACTAAGGCTCCGGTGATGTACAGAGTTGACGGTACCGGTGCCGTAAATGTCAAAGTGGAAGGTCAAAATGCTGAAGTATATACACTGAAAGCGGAGATAGGCAAAGCTCCGCAGAAGATACGTGTAGAGACAAGATATGAATGGACTGCTGAACGTCAGGATATTAATGATAAATATCCAGGTTTTGCAGATTGGGTGGCTGATCCTACGGCTAATTGGTATTAATAGAATATATAGTATTTTTATTTAAGGCAGATGATATAATGAAAGGTTATATCACCTGCCTTTTTATGTTTCGACCGTTATATATTGAAATTTACTATCTTTGTGGCGTAGCAAGCAGTTGGTACATCATTTTTTTCGAGAAAGTGAATGGTTTATTTATTCCGAGCTTATGAATCTTTATACACCTGTAGAAGTAGTTTCCAGTATGCCCCTTCTTTCGCAAGAGAATAATCTGTTGCTGATGGGTTCTTGTTTTGCGTCCGAGATGGGGCAAAGGCTGGTGGATGCCAAGTTCCGTTGTGACGTCAATCCTTATGGTGTGCTTTATAATCCGTTTTCCATTTCTGCGGCATTGCGTGAAATCATTGCGGGCAGATGCTACAATGAAAACGATATTTTCCTCTTTCATGAACTTTGGCACAGTGCCATGCATCATGGTAGCTTTTCCTCAGTCTCTGCAGAGGAAACATTGGCAGGTATTAACGGGCGTTTGAAAAGCGCCCATGAAAGGCTGGACCGGTTGGATTGTCTGCTGCTGACTTTCGGCTCTGCCTGGGTTTATGAAAATGAAAAGACGGGAACTGTAGTTGCCAACTGTCATAAGCAACCTGAGTCCTGCTTTACCCGCCGTATGCTTTCTGTCAGTGAAATAGTATCTGACTACACCTCTTTGCTTTCCGGCTTGCTGGCGCGGATTCCCCGGTTGAAAGTATTGTTCACCGTCAGCCCCATCCGCCACGTGCGTGACGGAATGCATGCCAACCAGCTCAGTAAAGCTACCTTGCTGCTTGCCGTGAACCAGTTGCAAGCCACTTTCCCGGAACATGTTTTCTATTTTCCGGCTTATGAGTTGCTGCTCGACGAGCTTCGTGACTATCGATTCTATGCAGAAGACATGGTGCATCCTTCCGAAACGGCCATTCGCTATGTCTGGGAACGGTTTACCCGGTCGTGTATCTCTGCCGATGCGTTACGGATTATGGAAGAAAGTGAAAATATCCGTAAGATGTTGTCACATAAGCCATTTTATCCCGCTTCAGAAGAGTATAAGCGTTTTTTAGGACAAATTGTGTTAAAAATAGACCGACTTAACAGAAAATATCCGTACTTAGACTTCAAAAATGAAAGAGAGATATGTCATACACGATTGAAAATATAGCAGAGGTGACAGGTGCCAGACGCGTAGGAGACGTGCCTGCCACCATTGACTGGCTGTTGACAGACAGCCGTTCGCTGAGTTTTCCTGAGGAAACATTATTCTTTGCCTTGACCACCAAGAGGAATGACGGTGCGCGCTATATTGCAGATTTATATGCCCGTGGAGTACGTAATTTTGTGCTTAGCGAAGAAAGCTTTAGATTAATGGACAATGGACAATTGACAATTGACAATGCTATGCAGCGTGATGATGCGCAGTCAATTGTCAATTATCTCATTGTTCCCAACCCGCTGAAAGCCTTGCAAAAACTGGCGGAACAGCATCGGAACCGGTTCCAGATACCGGTCATCGGTATTACGGGAAGCAACGGTAAGACTGTTGTGAAGGAATGGCTGCACCAGTTGCTCAGTCCGGAACGTGCCATTATCCGTTCTCCCCGCAGTTATAACTCTCAGATTGGAGTGCCTTTGTCTGTGTGGCAGATGAACGAACAGTCCGAACTTGCTATTTTTGAAGCCGGTATTTCCGAGCCGGGGGAAATGCGTGCTTTGCAGAACATTATCAAGCCTACCATAGGTATACTGACCAATATAGGAGGGGCTCACCAGGAAAATTTCTTCTCGTTGCAGGAGAAATGCATGGAGAAGCTGACGCTTTTCAAGAATTGTGATGTAGTGATTTATAATGGTGACGATGAGTTCGTCAGCAACTGTGTGGCGAAGTCCATGCTGTCTGCACGTGAGATTGCGTGGAGCCGGAAAGATATGGAACGTCCTCTATATATAAGTAAGGTGGAGAAACGGGATGACTGTACTGTCATTTCCTATCGCTATCTGGATATGGACAATACGTTTACTCTACCGTTCATAGATGATGCTTCCATCGAGAATTCGCTGAACTGCCTGGCCGCATGCCTCTATCTGATGCTTCCTGCCGAACAGATTACAGAACGTATGGCAAGGCTGGAACCCATCGCCATGCGGCTGGAAGTCAAGGAGGGAAAAAACAACTGTCTGTTGATTAACGACAGTTATAATTCTGACCTTGGCTCATTAGATATTGCACTCGATTTTCTTTACCGCCGTTCGCAAAGTAAGGGATTGAGGCGGACTTTGGTTCTTTCGGATATATTGGAGACCGGTCAGAACACGCCGACACTTTACCGACAAGTGGCACAGCTGGTAAACAGCCGTGGCATTGAACGCATCATAGGTGTAGGAAATGAAATATCTTCCTGCGCTGCACGCTTTAATATAGAGAAGACCTTTTATCCGGATACAGCGGCCTTGATACGTGCCATTCAGCGTGGGGAACTTCGCCTTGAAAACGAAATAATTCTGATTAAGGGTGCACGTAAGTTCGGTTTTGACTCCTTGACGGAAGTATTGGAGAAGAAGGTGCACGAAACCATTCTGGAGGTTAATCTTGGAGCGATGATTGCCAATCTGAACTATTATCGTGGCAAGCTGAAGCCGGAAACAAAGATGGTCTGCATGGTGAAAGCCTCCGCTTACGGTGCAGGTTCTTATGAGATAGCCAAGACTTTGCAGGAACATCATGTCGATTATCTTGCCGTGGCGGTTGCCGACGAAGGCTCCGAACTCCGCAAAGCGGGCATCACTGCGAACATCATTATCATGAATCCTGAGATGACTGCTTTCAAGACCATGTTCGATTACAAGCTGGAGCCCGAAGTATATAGCTTCCATCTGCTGGACGCTTTGATTAAAGAAGCGGAAAAGGAAGGTATCACAAACTTCCCCATCCACATAAAGCTGGATACCGGTATGCACCGCCTGGGGTTTGCTCCGGAGGATATGCCCCGGCTGATAGAACGGCTGAAGGGACAGAATGCTGTGATTGCCCGTTCCGTCTTCTCGCATTTGGTAGGGAGCGATTCGCAACAATTCGACAGTTTTACACGCCGGC
>ENA-ORRN01001018-ORRN01001018.1-human-gut-metagenome-genome-assembly--contig:-NODE-1018-length-20665-cov-16.418001_pt1 | contig 20665 bp, 6 predicted proteins | sample MGYA00242174_ERZ509132 | MGnify/ENA primary metagenome ERZ509132 (study PRJEB26280, sample SAMEA2338671) | human gut metagenome | biome: human gut; feature: human-associated habitat; material: faeces... | reverse complement strand
AAGGACGCCGCCGACGGCCGACGCACCTATCATGTGGCCATCATGCCCTGCACCGCCAAGAAGATGGAGGCCGCCCGGCCCGAGTTTACCCAGGAGGGCCGCCCGGACGTGGACCTGGTCATCACCACCCGGGAGCTGGTGGATATGATCCGGGAGGCCGGTATCCAGCTGACGGAGCTGGAGCCGGAGGCTCCGGACCTGCCCTTCGGCCTGGGCTCCGGCGCGGCGGTGATCTACGGCGTCACCGGCGGTGTGGCCGAGGCCGTGGTGCGCTACTGTCTGCCGGATAAGAGCAACAACGCCCTCCAGGCCATCCGGGTCACGGACCTGCGCGGCGACGGGGCCATCCGTGAGGTGAACCTCACCGTGGAGGGGCAGGAGCTGCACCTGGCCATCGTCAACGGCCTGTCCCACGCCAAGGAGCTGATCGCCGACGTGGAGGCCGGAAAGCGCTTTTACCACCTGGTGGAGGTCATGACCTGCCAGGGCGGCTGCGTAGGCGGCGCCGGTCAGCCCTATGGCCTGACGGCGGCCAAGAAGCGCCGGGGCGCGGGCCTGTACGAGGCGGACTCCTCCGCCATGTTCAAGCGGGCGGAGAAGAACCCCATCGTCACCCGCCTGCTGGATGACTACGGTCCAGACCGCTGCCACCAGCTGCTGCACGTCCATTACGGAGAAGAATAACCGGTGTACCGGGGGCTGTCCCGCTAAGGGACAGCCCCCGCCGGATAAAAAATACGCCGCCGCGCATTGACAATCCACCCGCCGGAGAGTAAAATAGCATCGTATGCCCCAGTAGCTCAGTTGTATAGAGCGACCGCCTCCTAAGCGGTAGGTCGGAGGTTAGAGTCCTCTCTGGGGTGCCAGAAAGCAACTGTGACCCGCTTTTTTGCGGGTCACAGTTGCTTTTTTGCGGATTTTGTCCACACATTATGGATTTTCTTCTTTCATAAGCCGCTTGAACAGCGTGGGGTAATTGCTTGCGCCGTGGGCCATGTGGTACACATAGACCGTTCCGGCGATCAGCCGGTACACGCAGATATACTTTCCGGCGATCAAATAGCGGTATCCGCCGTTTCGCAGTTCCTTGTCCTGCGGGATATGGCCGGACAGCGGAAACCGCTCCAGACGGGACAGCGTATCCAGAATCAGATTGGTGATGTTCCTCGCGGAATCTGGCCCCACAAGGTTCAAGTGAAGCAGTGCGATTTCTTCAAGTTCCCGCTGGGCGGGTTTCGGAATCACAAGGTCAGCCACGCTGATAAATCGCCTCCAGCCGTTTTCTGGATTCCTCCAGCGTATAGGTGGGGCTGCCTGCCAGCCGGGCTTCCTCTGCCGCCTCCAGCTTTGCGCGCAGCTTCAGGGTTTCCTCCCGCTGTTCAAAGGCTTCAATGCTCATCACCACAAGATCGCCCTCGCCGTTTTTGGTGATATAGATGGGTTCCGCTTCGGTATGCGCCAGATCAGAGATCGTGCCGTAGTCATTGCGAAGCGCGGTGGAAGATTTGATGATCACGGTTCAGCACCCCCTCTGCCCCTTTTGTGGATACGCCGCACCGAATCATTTGGCGAAAACCGCCCCAAATGGTAGGCATATGGGAAAATGGCAAAAAAATATACACAGTATACATGGAAGATATTTCCAGACTTTTTCCACTGCCGTCCACCCGGCGTGAACAAACACAAATGTGCGTGTACTGCGGACGAAATCAGCGGGGCGGAAAAGGGGAGGCTGACATTTTGGTGGATTTGTCCAACACGGACGCGGCGGCCGAAATTTGTTCGTGAGATAAGTACAAAAAACAATGGGCCGTTTATCACGGTGACGTGATACCGAAGCATCGGAAAAAAGCGCCAACCGGCCGTCCACCCGGCGGAAACACCGGAAACGTTTCCTGAAAAAATCCTTGTTTTTGGAAGAAATTCCTTGCTTTTGCAGGAGAAAGGAAGTATAATTATGCAATCGGAAAGCGCCTCAACACAGCAGGGGAGCGAAACGAAAAAAACAGGAAGGAAGTCGATCGATGAAAAAGACGAGAATGCCGCAGCGGCTGCTTGCTCTGGTATTGGTGCTGATGATGCTCATCAGCGTCCTGCCGGTCAGCGCCATGGCGGCGGAACTGACGCCGTCTGACCCCGAGACCGGGCTGACGGCCACCGATGTGACCAATGAGCTCACAGACAGCGACCGTCTGGCGATCTTCGAGGATAACATGGACTCCAGCAAGGTGTCCAGGTCCGAGATCCCGGCAGACGACGAAATGGTCAAGGTCATTGTGCAGCTGGATGCAGACAGCCTGCTGGATGTCCGCAACCGCACCAATGCCAACATGTCCATGCTGGACTTCCAGCAGACGGACGCAGCCAAGGCCCAGCTGAAGGACATCGCCAACCTGCAGCTCTCCGTGATGAACGCCATGGAAAGCAAGGGCATTCCCAGCTCCTTCACCTTCAGCTACACCTCCGTGGTCAGCGGCTTTGCCGCCCAGGTGCCTTACGGCAAGATCCATGACATCAAGAACATCAGCGGCGTAGAGGACGTGGTGCTGTGCCAGACCTACTACACCGATTCCATGGGCTCCGCCACTCTGGGCCAGGCCCTGACCGCCGCGGAAGTGGCGGCCTATTCCAACAACACCCAGTATCAGGGCGAGGGGATGCTCATCGGCATCCTGGACACCGGCCTGGATGTGAACCACGAGGCCTTTGCCAACGCTCCTGCCGTGCAGAAGCTGCAGAAGTCCAGCCTCAGCAAGCTGCTGTATACCCTCAGCCAGGGGGAGGACGGCAAGACCAAGGTCACCGCCTACAGCTATGCCGCTCTGTGGTATGCCCAGAAGCACAGCTCCAGCTCCCTGGAGCTGCTGACCGAGGACGACCTGTATAAGAGCGGCAAGGTGCCCTTCGCCTTCGACTATGCCGACGCCGACGCGGACGTGATCCCCTCCGCCGACGCCGTGGAGAAGTACGGCAATGACCACGGCACCCACGTGGCCGGTATCACCGCCGGCAAGACCGTGGACGCCGACGGCAATGTCACCTTCGCCGGTCAGTCTCCCGAGGCCCAGCTGGCCATCTTCAAGGTATTCTCCGACTCCACCAACGGCGCCTCCACGGATACCATCCTGGCGGCTCTGAACGACGCCCTGCTGCTGGACGTGGACGTGATCAACATGTCCCTGGGCTCCAACGGCGGCTTCGGCCGGGAGGCCGAGGGCGACCTGACCACCAAGTATTACGATCTGGTCAAGTCCGCCGGTATCCTGCTGAACTGCTCTGCCGGTAACTCCTATTCCTCCTCCCAGGGCGGCGCAAAGGGTGACTTCACCTCCGTGTCCGACCCCGACACCGGCATCATCAGCTCCTCGTCCTCCTATGACGCGGCGCTGTCCGTTGCCTCCGTCAACGCCAACGAGACGGCGGCCTTTGTCACCGCCCAGGGCCGCGTCCCCTATCAGGACGTGTCCGGCCACGACTTCACTGCCCTGCTGCTGGGCAATGACAGCTCCAGGACCTATGAATACGTCATGGTGCCCAACACCGGCGACACCGCCGATTACCAGGGCCTGGACGTCACCGGCAAGATCGCCGTGGTCATGCGCGGCGGCCTGTCCTTCGAGCAGAAGCAGCTCAATGCCGCCTCTGCCGGCGCTGCGGGCTGCATCATCTATAACAACCGCGACGGCTATCTGCTGAACATGTCCGTGGATAACTACAAGATCCCCACCGTGTGCATCAGCCTGGCCAACGGCCAGATGATGGAAGCCGCCCAGGAAAAGACCCTCACCGTCTCCAAGACCGAAAAGGGCTCCGTGGCCATGAGCGACTTCTCCTCCTGGGGCCCTCTGCCCTCCCTGTCCCTGAAGCCGGAGATCACCGCCCCCGGCGGCAGCATCTATTCCTCTCTGCCCTTCGCCCAGTACGGCTACATGAGCGGTACCTCCATGGCGTCTCCGTATCTGGCCGGTGTGGCCGCCGCCGCTCTGGAGTATGTGAATACCCTGATGCCCGGCGCCTCCGATACCGACAAGCAGCTGCTGGTGAACCGCCTGCTGATGAGCACCGCCGACATCCTGTATGATGAAAACGGCGTGGCTTACTCTCCCCGCAAGCAGGGCTCCGGTATGGTGAACCTGGCCGAGGCCGTCACCACCCCCGCCTACCTGTATGTCCGGGGCCAGGACAAGACCAAGATCGAGCTGGGCGACGACGCCGACCAGCTGGGCGTGTACAAGCTGAGCTTCGTGGTGAAGAACCTCACCGGCTCCGCCCTGTCCTATGACGTCAATACCACCGTCCAGACCGAGAGCACCACCTCCGACGGGCTGTACATCGCCCAGAAGGGCTATGTCCTCTCCGCCGACACCAGCGCCATCAAGGTCTCCGGCGGCACCCTCAGCGGCTCCACCGTCACCGTGCCAGCCAAGGGCGAGGCCACCGTCACCGTCACCGTCCGCCTGTCCGACGCGGACCGGGCGTATCTGGCCAAGTTCCCCAACGGCATCTATGTGGAAGGCTTCGTGGAGCTGACCAACAACGACGATCCCGCGCTGTCCGTGCCCTTCCTGGGCTTCTACGGCGACTGGACCAAGGCCCCCATCTTCGAGGACGCCGATATCTATAACGGCCTGGACGAGAAGATGTACGCCACCAACGTGGCCGGTGTTTACGCCATGATGTACGTGGTGAAGCTGGGCATGTATCCCTTCGTGGTCCCCGAGGGCTACGACACCCCCTCTACCTCCGCCGATAAGATCTGCGTGGACCTGGGCGGCGGCAACGGCGTCAGCAACCTGTATTACCTGCAGGCCGGTCTGCTGCGCGCGGCCAAGACCACCAACGTCACCATCACCGACAGCGACACCGGCGAGGTGTACCTCAACAGCGACGGCCTCAATGTCCGCAAGGCCATGTACAACTCCAGCTCCGCCGCTGTGCGGCCCGGCTATGTGGGCGAGATCTTCCCCCCGCTGACCGGCAGCCACCTGATCCCCAACAACACCCGCATGACCTACACCGCCACCGCCTATGTGGACGGCTTCGACGTGCAGGATAACCTGAAGGATACCTATACCTTCAACTTCACCTCCGACGGTGAAATGCCCTATATCGTTGACCGTGAGAACCTGCAGTTCCGCACCGGCGACGACGGCCGGAAGTACCTGGACGTGACCCTGGCCGATAACTTCTGCCTGGCCGGCGCCACCCTGTACTCCACCGAATGGAAGACCAACGTCAACAACGGCAGGAAGGAAATGAGCATCGGCTCCAACTACTATGACGGCATCATCCCCGCCCTGAAGGCCGACGGCACCTCTCCCCGGGCTTACGAGGAGTATACCTACACCTTCGACGTTACGGACTTCTATCAGAAGCTCCTGCAGGGCACCTTCTATGTGGTGGCCTACGACTACGCCATGAACCAGTGTGCCTATCGCGTGACCCTGCCTGAAAACGCCGTCACCAAGATCACTCTGGATCAGACCGCTGTGACCCTGCCCCAGAAGGGCTATGTCCAGCTGAACGCCACTGTGACTCCCGACGATGCCACCGACCAGAACCTGGTTTGGAGCTCCTCCGATTCCAGCGTGGCCGAGGTGAAGAACGGCATCGTGGCCGCCAAGGCTCCCGGCACCGCCACCATCACCGTCAAGTCCTCCGTCTGGACCGACGTGGAGGCCCAGTGCCAGGTCACCGTCACCGACGAGGTGGGCGCGGACGTACCTATGAGCGAGTTCCTGCTGAACACCTCCTCCGTGACCATGCTGCCTGACACCACCTATACCAATGTCCGGCTGTATGGCTATTCGCCCTTCTATGCCACCGACCTGACCCTGGAGTGGACCTCCTCCGACGAGTCCGTGGTCACCGTTGAGCCCAACGGCGAGGGCGACCAGCTGACCCAGTACGCCAAGCTTACCGCCCACAAGCCCGGTACCGCCACCGTTACCGCCAAGGCCAAGAACGGCACCGCCACCTATGATCTGGCCGTCACCGTCAACGAGGCCAGCGGCGCCGGCAGCTTCAACATCGTGGGCGACACCCTGGTCAGCTACAGCGGCACCGAGAGCACCGTCACCATTCCCGACGGCGTCCGCGTCATCGGGGAGAACGCCTTCAAGAACAACGACTACATCCTCAACGTCATCTGCCCCGACTCCCTGGAGGAGATCGGCTATCGGGCCTTCTACGACTGCGACAACCTGCAGAGCGTCAGCCTGCCTGAGACGCTGAAGGTCATCAACGAGGGCGCATTCTACTACTGCGAGAACCTGAAGACCCTGGGCCACACCGATGACGGCGTCCTGCCCAAGGGCCTGACCTCCATCGGCGTCAAGGCCTTCTACTTCTGCAAGGCCCTGGAGGGCGACCTGGTGATCCCTGAGGGCGTCACCTCCCTGAGCGCCGGTATTTTCTATAATGCCTTTGCTCTGACCAGCATCACCATTCCCGACACCGTCACCTCTATGGACGCAAACGGCGACCAGTTCGCCAACTGCACGGCTGTAACCTCCGTGAAGCTGTCCAAGAACCTGACCGAGCTGCCCAAGACGGCGTTCTTCACCCTCAAGAGCCTGAAGCACCTGCCCGACCTGTCCAACGTCACCTCCGTGGGCACCAGCTGCTTTGCCGGCTGCGCCGGTCTGGAGGAGATGGTGATCCCCGAGAGCCTGACCTTCGTCGGCACCAACGCCTTTGCCCGCAGCAGCCTCACCGAGATCACCGTGCTGGGCGATCCCACCGGCCTTGATTCCGCGTTCTACAACAGCCTGAACCTGACCACCTTCGTGGCCCCCAAGCTGACCACCATCGGCAAGCAGATGTTCCAGGGCTGCACCGCGCTGGTGAACTTCATTGTTCCCGACAACGTCACCCTCATCGGCGAGAGGGCCTTCCAGGGCTGCACCAACCTCAAGACCCTGACCTTCCCTGCCTCCTACAAGGCCGAGACCCTGTCCTTCGGTCTGACCCCGTTTGTCAGCTGCCCCGCCTTTGAGGGCTATGTCATCGAGGACGGCGCCAGCATCGTCCGGACCGAGGACGGCACCCTGCTGGCCGGCGGCGGCAAGGTTCTGGTGAGCCTGCCCCAGGACTTCAAGGGCACCTCCTACACCGTGCCCGACGGCGTGGAGACCATCAGCGACTACCTGTTCTATAAGAAAACCACCATCACGTCCGTCACTCTGCCTGCCAGCCTCAAGAAGATCGGCACCGCCGCCTTCCAGGGCTGCACCAAGCTGACGTCCATCGCCCTGCCCGATGGCTTCACCACCCTGGGTGAGCACGCCTTCGACGGCTGCTCCGGCCTGAAAACCGTGACCTTCGGCCAGAGCCTGACCGCTGTTCCCGACTACGCCTTCAGCAACTGCTCCGCGCTGACGGCTGTGGACCTGCCCGCCACCGTGGAGACCGTGGGCAATTACGCCTTCCGCGGTTGCGCCAAGGCCACCGCCCTGTCCCTGAAGGAGGGGCTGACCTCCATCGGCTCCAACGCCTTCTACGGCTGGAAGGCTCTGAAGGCCATCACCATTCCCCAGTCCGTCACCTCCCTGGGCGGCTCCGCGTTCTATGACTGCAACGCCGCCGCTTCCATCGACTGCGGCAGCCTCACCGTCATCCCCGAGCGCGCGTTCTACAACGCCAAGGCCGTCAAGACCGTGAAGCTCAGCGACAACGTCACCTCCATCGGTGAGCGCGCCTTCTATAACTGCATGGTGCTGGAGACCATCAACTGGCCCTCTCAGCTGAAGACCATCGGCAAGCAGGCCTTCTACTATGCCCGGAAGCTCCAGAATCTGGACTTCTCCGGCACCCAGCTGGAGTCCATCGGCAACAGCGCCTTCTATCAGCCCTATGAGGCCCGGACGCTGGCCTTCCCCGGCACCCTGCAATCCATTGATAGCAAGGCGTTTGCTTATCTGAACTACAACAAGACCGCCTATATCACCGAGGTCAACATCCCCGCCTCCGTCACCAGCCTGGCCAAGGATGCCTTCTATCTGGCCAGCGGCCTGAAGAACATCGTGGTGGACGCCAACAACCCCGTGTATGCGTCCTCCAACGGCATCGTGATGCTCAAGGACACCGGCGAGATCTACATCTGGCCCCAGGGCAATGAGACCACCGAGTTCACCCTGCCCGCCAGCATGACTGAGATCCCCGATAAGATGTTCCAGAACAACACCAGCCTGAAGAAGGTCATCGTTCCCGCCAGCGTCACCAAGGTGGGCACCTATGCCTTCTCCAGCTCCAGGATTGAGGAGATCTACTTCGAGGATTCCGCCAATGGGCTGACCGTCGGCACCTTCGCCTTCTACAATTGTCCCGATCTGACCAGCCTGCGTCTGCCCTACGGCCTGACCAGCATCGGCGCCAGCGCCATTTCCAAGACCGGCCTGGAGACCATTGTCATTCCCGACACCGTCACCGAGATGGGCGGCAGCGCGCTGGCTTACAACGACGCCCTGAAGAATGTCACCCTCTCCAAGTCCCTGACGGCTGTGCCCAGCCGCGGCTTTGTGGGCTGCGAGGCTCTGACGGAGCTGACTCTGCCCGCCTCCATCCAGGATTGCGGCGTCAGCAACACCGTCAATGCCTTCACCGACTGCGTGAACCTGCAGAACATCTTCGTGGCCGACGGCTCCCTGTACTTCAAGAGCGTGGACGGCGTCCTGTTCGATAAGAACGGCACGAACCTGCGCTGCTATCCCGAGGGCCGCACGGCGGAGAGCTACCGCATCCCCGAGGGCACCGTCCGCGTGGGCGGCAACGCCTTCGCCGGCAACGAGCACCTCAAGAGCGTCAGCCTCCCCACCACCCTGGAGCGTATCGGTCCCAAGGGGTTCTTCGCCTGCACCAACCTGAAGGATTACTACTTCAACGGCATGACCGCTCCTCTGCTGGAGACCACCGTGTCCCTGACCGGCGCTTATGCCAACGTGGCCCTGTACGCCAACTTCGTTGGCCTGTGGGGCACCACCACCACCAGCGGCTTCGTGTACAACGACTGGGGCCTGAACCTGTACTATCCCCAGGGCGCTGTGGGCTACACCGCCTATGTCTGGGACAAGTATTTCAACACCGAAAAGGGCAGCGTCAACATCATGGACGAGAGCTACTTCACGCCCACGGATCTGACCGTCACGGAGACCGGCGTCCGCAACGCCCTGCTGACCTGGACCGCCGCCAAGCAGTCCAACGCCGAGGATATCGTCTATAAGGTGGAGCGCAGCGTGGCTGCCCACTTCCAGGATGATACCCAGGATACCTGGACCTTCGAGGGCTTCGAGACCCTGGCTGAGGGCCTCACCGAGTGCACCTATACCGATACCACCACGTTGCCCTTCGGCCGCAGCTATGCTTACCGGGTCACGGCTTACAGCCTCACCGGCGAGACTGGCCCCGCAGCCATCGGGTATCTGTATATTGATGCCGACCCCAACAACGCCGATGAAATGGCGGTGCTGGAGCTGATCAAGAAGATCGAGGCCCTCAAGCCCATCGAGAATCTGACCAACGAGGACGAGGCTTACCTGCGCCAGCTGCTGGCCGAGTACAACGCCCTTACCGACGCCCAGAAGGAGCTGGTGTACAACTATGGTACCCTGCTGGCCGCTCTGGAGCTGGTGGGCCACAACCCCGAGCTGAAGAACGCCAAGCCCGCCACCTGCACCCAGGACGGCTACACCGGCGATGAGGTCTGCAAGATCTGCGGCGAAGTCATCACCAAGGGCCAGGTCATCCCCGCCACCGGCCACAACCCCGAGCTGGTGGGCGCCAAGCCCGCCACCTGCACCGAGGACGGCTATACCGGCGATGAGGTCTGCAAGACCTGCGGCGTCACCGTGAAGAAGGGCGAGGTCATCCCCGCCACCGGCCACGATACCCAGCTGGTGGGTGCCAAGCCCGCCACCTGCACCGAGGATGGCTACACCGGCGATGAGGTCTGCAAGATCTGCGGCGTCACCGTGAAGAAGGGCGAGGTCATCCCCGCCACCGGCCACGACACCGAGATCGTTGGTGCCAAGCCCGCCACCTGCACCCAGGACGGCTACACCGGCGATGAGGTCTGCAAGACCTGCGGCGTCACCGTGAAGAAGGGCGAGACCATCCCCGCTCTGGGCCACAAGACCGAGGTCGTGGGCGCTAAGGAAGCCACCTGCACCGAGGACGGCTACACCGGCGATGAGGTCTGCAAGACCTGCGGCGTCACCGTGAAGAAGGGCGAGACCATCCCCGCTCTGGGCCACAAGACCGAGGTTGTGGGCACTAAGGAAGCCACCTGCACCGAGGATGGCTACACCGGCGACCAGGTCTGCAAGACCTGCGGCGTCACCGTGAAGAAGGGCGAGACCATCCCCGCTCTGGGCCACAAGACCGAGGTTGTGGGCGCTAAGGCTGCCACCTGCACCGAGGACGGCTACACCGGCGACCAGGTCTGCACCGTCTGCGGCGAGACCGTGAAGAAGGGCGAGACCGTCCAGGCCACCGGCCACCATTATAAGGATGGCAAGTGCACCGACTGCGGCGAGACCGACCCCAACTACAAGCCCGCCGTCAAGACCGGCGACGACAGCAACACCACCCTGTGGGTCATGCTGCTGACCGTCTCCGCTCTGCTGGCTGCTGCTGTGGTGGTCCTGCCCCGCAAGAAGCACACCCGCTGAACATGACACCTGTCTCTGATCCGGAGACAGAGTGACCCGCGAGACCCGGAGACCGGAAACGGCCTCCGGGTCTCCGGCGTTTTGTACAAAAATTGTTCACAATCCCCGTTCAACCAGGCATGCATAAAAATCCGCATTATCCAAATCTCGACACATGTTAATGAACACTCTGTCGAAATAAGCGAGATAAAACGACGCCAAACCGCCATACACGGAAAATGGTCCGGAATTTAGTCGAGTAATTCGCTGAACTTTATCGCGTGAAAGTATTGAAATAACCAAACCAAATGGTTCATGATTCCTGTTTTGTGTAAAAACTCACAATGTGTCGTTATAGCGCGAACAAATTGCTGATTTTTGTTTTTGTCGAAATTTCTATAAATTTTGTGGCAAATTACACGACTTTTTCATTGCGCTGGACAAGGAAACATGGTATAGTAACCATAGCTGTATCGGACAGGCCGGCTGATAGGGCATCACGGCGGCCCACACCGATCCGGTATCCAACTTTACCGGTATAAACCGGAGAAAGAGAGAGTACGCATATGAAACACGCGCATACCCTGAAACGGGCGATGGCCGTGGTGCTTGCCCTCGTACTGACGCTGAGTCTCGTGACCCCCACCTGGGCCATGAGCAGCAGCTCCGTTGCGACCAAGGGCGAGAACAACGGTATCACCTGGGAAAAGGTGGACAACATCAAGTTGCCCATCAAGGAAAACGCGGCTGTTGAGGAAGAAGCCCAGCAGCAGTATGCCGACACGGACGTGGTCCGCGTCTCCATCGTGCTGAGCGACCCCTCCACCTTGGACAAGGGCTTTTCCGCGTCCGACATCGCCTCTGGCAGCAAAAAGGCGATGAAGTATCGCGACAAGCTGGAATCCAAGCAGGATAAGATGGCCAAGACCATCTCCAAGAAGGCCCTGGACGGCCAGTCTCTGGATGTGGTTTGGAATCTGACCCTGGCTACCAACATCATCTCCGCCAACGTTCAGTATGGCCAGATCGAGAAGATCGAGAAGATCAAGGGCGTTGATTCCGTCCTGATCGAGACCCGCTATGAGCCCTGCGTGGTCAAGGAATCCGAGACCACCGATCCCAACATGGCCACCTCCTCCAACATGATCGGCTCCAACGTTGCCTGGGCTGACGGTTACACCGGCGCAGGCTCCAAGGTGGCCATCATCGATACCGGCGCTGACACCGATCACCCCTCCCTCAACGGCGCTGCCTACAGCTACGCTGTCAAGGGTCTGGGCATTACCCCCGTCACCGCTGCGGATTACGCTGACAAGCTGGAGAAGCTCAACGCCTTCAAGAAGAACGGCGACCTGAAGGCCTCCGACCTGTATGTCAGCGCCAAGATCCCCTTCGGCTTCAACTACATTGACGCCGATCTGGATGTCACCCACGACAACGACAGCGAGGGTGACCACGGTTCCCACGTCACCGGTATTGCCGCCGGCAACCGCTACATTGAGCAGGCCGACGGTTCCTTCGCTCCCGCTCTGGATACCGCTCTGACCCAGGGTGTTGCCCCTGATGCCCAGGTGTACACCATGAAGGTCTTCGGTAAGGGCGGCGGCGCTTACGATTCCGATTACATGGCAGCCATCGAGGACGCTATGATCCTGGGCTGCGATTCCGCCAACCTGTCTCTGGGCAGCGGCAACCCCGGCTATTCCCGCCAGTCTGACGCCAAGTACCAGGCCATCCTGGAGGCTGTTGTCAACAGCGGTATGGTCGTTGCCATGTCCGCCGGTAACTCCGGCCACTGGTTCGAGAACACCCCCTATACCTATCCCTACGCCGAGAGCGTCAGCTGGGCCACCAACGGCAGCCCCGGCTCCTACACCAACTCTCTGGGCGTCGCCTCCGTGGATAACGACGGCGCTACCGGCAACTTCGTCGAAGTGGCCGGCAACAAGGAGATCTACAGCGAGACCTCCGGCTATACCAACCTGCCCATGACCACCATTGCCGGTGAGCATGAGTTCGTGTACGTGGATGCCGGCGGCACGGAGGAAGACTTCGCCGCCGTGGCCGACCTGCTCAAGGGCAAGATCGGCCTGTGCAACCGCGGTACCATCTCCTTCTATGAGAAGGGCGAGAACGCTGTGGCTGCCGGTGCCATTGCCACCATCATCGTCAACAACCAGGCTGGCACCATCAACATGGACCTCAGCGACTACACCAAGACAGAGCCCTGCGTCTCCGTGACCCAGGCCTACGGCGAGACCATCAAGGCCAACGCCGAGAAGCACACCACTGATTCCGGCCTGGTGTATTACACCGGCAAGATGACCGTTGGTGCCAAGCCCGGCTCCTCTGTCTACAACAGCAGCTACTACACCATGAGCGACTTCTCCTCCTGGGGCATTCCCGGCTCCCTGGAGCTGAAGCCTGAGATCACTGCTCCTGGCGGCAATATCTACTCCCTGCAGAATGGCGGCGGCTACCAGAATATGTCCGGTACCTCCATGGCCTCTCCCCAGGTTGCCGGTATGGCCGCTGTGGTGGCCCAGTTCGTCCGCGCCAACAAGCTGACGGAGAAGACCGGCCTCACCGCCCGTGCTCTGGCTCAGTCCCTGCTGATGTCCACCGCTGTCCCCATGTATGAGGATTACGGCGAGGGTCAGGACGGCTACTATCCCGTCATGCAGCAGGGCGCCGGCCTTGCCAATGTGGGCGCTGCCGTTTCCGCCGGCACCTACATCATGATGGATAAGGGCACCAACGCCGGCGCTGCCGACGGTAAGGTCAAGGTGGAGCTGGGCGACGATCCCCAGCGCACCGGTGAGTACAGCTTCGGCTTCACCATCAACAACCTGAAGGATATCGCGACCTCCTTCAACCTCAGCGCCGACTTCTTCACCCAGGATGTCTTCACCAATCAGTTCGACGACGGCTCCGAGGTGAACTTCGAGGATACCTACACCGCTTTGCTGTCCTCCAACGTCACCTGGACCGTGGACGGCCAGGTGGTGGAGATGACCGCTCCCGAGGGTCTTGCCAACTGCGACTTCAATGGCGACGGCAAGGTCACCAAGGCTGACGGCCAGGCTCTGCTGGACTTCGTCACCGGCGTCCTGGATTCCATCTCCAATAAGGACAACGCCGACTTCGACAACGACGGCAGCATCGACACCTACGATGCTTACCTGTTCTTCAAGCAGCTGAACAAGAGCACCGTGGAGATCCCCGCAAACGGCAGCATCCATGTGGAAGTCAATGCCAAGGTCCTGGGCCTGGACAAGTATGACAAGGCCAGCGACAACACCGGCACCTATGTCGAGGGTTATGTGTACGCCGACGAGGTTGCCTCCGCCGAGGGTGTCAAGGGCGACAGCCACTCCATCCCCGTCCTGGGCTACTACGGCAACTGGACCGATCCCTCCATGTTCGATATCGGCAGCTATCTGGAGTATCATGAGGCCAAGACCGAGTCCCGTGTGCCTTACATGTACGCCTACAACAAGAACGCCACCAAGTATCAGGCCCTGACCGTCCAGTACGCTGGCGATTCCGGCATGTACTACTTCGGCGGCAATCCTTACGTGGATGAGACCTATGATCCCAACCGCGCCGCCATCAACCCCGACACCACCGTCTTTGCCCGTGCTACCTTCTCCCTGATCCGCAACTCCGCGGATGCCCGGGTGACCATCACCGGCGAGAACGGCAATGTCTACTATGATAAGGCGTCCGGTTCTCCCGCCGCCTCCGCTTACTACTACAGCAACGGCGCTTCCTGGCGCAATGCTCAGGGCAACATCGGTATCAACAATGCCCCCACCGCTGCCGCTAACGGCGAAAAGATCACCGTCAAGGTCACCGAGGCTCCCGAGTACTATGTGACCTACAATGCCGACGGCACCCACGTCACCAACTGGGATGCCCTGGGCGACGGCGCCAGCCGGACCTACACCGCTTTCATCGACCGGACCGAGCCTGTCCTGTCCAACGTGTACTTCAAGGAAGACGTTGAGACCGGCACCCGCAGCCTGGTCCTGACCGCTCAGGATGACCGCTATGTGGCGGCCGCCTTCCTCATCGACTATGACGAGATGTCCATTCTGGACCGCACCGCCGGCTCCCCCGAGGGTGCCGCTCTGGGCGCTGCCACCGACGTCTCCCTGGATCTGAGCAAGGCCGAGGGCGTGGATCACCTGTACATTCAGGTCTGCGACTACGCCGACAACACCGCCACCTACAAGATCAACCTCAACAAGGAAGAGCTCAGCGGCCCCGTGTCCGTGACTCTGGATAAGCAGTCCATCAAGATGTACAAGGGCGGCACCGCTGCTCTGAGCGCTGAGGTCAGCCCCTTCGGCGTGCATCCCGATGGCGTGACCTGGAAGTCCTCCGATGAGACTGTCGCCACCGTCAACGAGCGCGGCATCATCACCGGCGTCAACAAGGGTACTGCCACCATCACGGCGGCCTCCATCAAGGATCCCACCGCCACCGCCTCCTGCGCCGTCACCGTCCAGACCGTGGACACCACCCTGGTGGGCGCGCTGATGGATACCAACGGCGATGCCCAGTTCTTCACCTGGGATCTGGAGCATGATGCCACCTGGAAGAAGCTGGTGAACTTCGAAACCACCAAGAGCGTGTCTGCCTCTACCTTCGACGCCCGCACCGGCGACGTCTATCTGCAGGATGGCAGCTTCAACATCAACAAGATGGACCTGGATACCGGTAAGACCCTGGCTACCTATCCCGGCTTCGAGGGCGAAATCCCCATGTGGGATATGGAGTACAGCCTGGTTTACTCCACCGAGGCCAAGCCCATGCTGGCCAGCGTGTACGCCACCTACTTCCTGGCTCCCAAGCCGGTGGATAACCTGGATCTGTCCGCCTTCGACCTCGGACTGTATCTGTGGCTCTTTGCCGACGCTTCCTACTTCACCGCCGTTACCTCTCTGGGTGCCAACAGGATCGACACCGATAAAGACGGCGTGAAGGATACCGACACCGAGCTGTTCCTGGCGCTGGATGACGCCGGCAACATCTGGACCATGGATGTTTATCCCACGGTGGATGAGGAGACCGGCGAGGACAGCTGGACCGCCTCCTTCGGCATCATCGAGTCCAACCTGGCTAACGTTGGCTATGCGGCCACTCCCACTGACGACGGCGATATGTACGATTCCCTGTACGCCACCGTCGAGGGCGAGGAACTGGTTCTGTACCTGTCCACCTACAATGGCGACACCAGCAATGTCTACCGCATCCTGCTGGGCGACAATGGTTGGGAAGCTGCCCAGGTTGCTTCCTTCGGCGACGGTGTGTGGCCTGCCACCCTGGTGGGCTCCATGTACCACGCCAATGAGAACGCCACCGAGGCCGTGAACGCTGCCGTGAGCAAGACCACCGTCTACACCGCTCAGGCTGTGGAGATGACCTCCGCTCAGATCCAGCGCTACAACGGCGCCGAGACCAAGGCTGCCTCCGGCTCCCTGAACGCTTCCGCCCCCGTGGCTGCCGTGGTGAACCTGCCTATGGGCGACGCTGCCGAGACTGCCACCGCCTCCAACGTCACCGTGTCCGCCGATGAAAAGACCGTCACCGTCAACGTCCTGGCCAAGGATGCTGCTACCAACGGCCTGTTCACCGTGGATTACGATGCCGCCAACCTGACCCTGACCAACGTGGCCTTCAACACCCAGTACAGCTCCTACAAGGATGCTTCCGGCAAGGTCACCCTGGGCTATGTGGATCTGAACGGCGTGACCGCCGGTTCCACCGTGGCCACCCTGACCTTCACCGTCAATGATCCCACCGCTCTGGACAAGATCAACGTCACCGTTACCGAGACCGAGCGCAACGATCAGACTGTGGAGAACGTCGAGACTCTGGCTGCTGACCTGCACACCGAGACCGAGACCGTGAACGCCAAGGCCGCCACCTGCACCGAGGATGGCTACACCGGCGACGTGGTCTGCAAGGCCTGCGGCAAGGTCATCACCAAGGGTGAGGTCATCCCCGCCACCGGCCACGACACCGAGATCGTTGGTGCCAAGGAGCCTACCTGCACCGAGGACGGCTACACCGGCGATGAGGTCTGCAAGACCTGCGGCGAGACTGTGAAGAAGGGCGAGGTCATCCCCGCTCTGGGTCACAAGATCAAGCTGGTGGGTGCTAAGGCCGCCACCTGCACCGAGGACGGCTACACCGGCGATGAAGTCTGCACCGTCTGCGGCGAGATTGTGAAGAAGGGCGAGGTCATCAAGGCCACCGGCCATCAGTATAAGGACGGCAAGTGCACCGTTTGCGGCGCCGCTGATCCCAACTACAAGCCCGCTGTCAAGACTGGCGACGAGAGCAACACCACCCTGTGGGTCCTGGTGATGGCTTCCGCTGCTATGCTGGCCGCCGCTGTTGTGGTTCTGCCCCGCAAGAAGCACTCCCGCTAAACGGAAAAACAGCCTGGGATGATCTCCATCCCACGAGCTGAGATGCCCCACCCCCTATAGAGCCAGCCCCCGGCGGATTCCGCCGGGGGCTGGCTAATTGTCAAAAAAGGCTTTGCCTTTTTTGACAAAAGGTTTGCAGTCTGCCGCGCGCATAATTTGTTCGCTGAAAGCGAACAAATTCCACACTTGCAGACTGAGAAGTATTTTTGCCCAGGTACACGCCCTGGGCAAAAATGATTGCATTTGCTTTGCCGCCTGCGGGCGGCAAACTCTGCGAGGCTTCTGCGCCAGCCTTGGCTCTCCCTTTGGGAGAGCTGTCGGCGTAGCCGACTGATACTAAAACCTGTTAAAAAGCTTGAAAAGCTTTTTATAGCACCGAAGGTGCGTCAGGTTTTGTATGAGACGCCACAGCGTGTTTTCACACGCTGTGCGTGCGCACAGCGCACGGGATTCTTGATTAAATTTTTTAATCAAGAAACAGTATGAGAGGGATAAATTAAACAAACAGCACAGGGGGCCGGGCTTACGCCCGGCCCCCTCAGCCTGTCGAAAAACCCGGCTGCCGCTTGTTGCGCAACCGGGTTTTTCGACAGTTTTTTTACTGCCGGACCTCCTCGGGGGGCGGCTCCACCGGGAGCTCTACCCGTCCGCCGTCGCCGGGGTCGGTGATGACGTCGCCGATGCCCGGGGCGGGGTTGATTTTGATGGGGTCGGAGGGCTTCACCACCACGGTGCTACCGTCGGAGGACAGCAACGCAACGGCGGTGGCCTCCAGAATGGAGGCGTCCTCCTGGGGCCGGTAGGTGATGGTCACCCGGTCGCCGGTGTTCAGCGTTACCACCTGGGGCGCGTCGGCGGCGGAGAGCACATAGTAGACGCTCCCGCCCTGGAGCCGCAGATAGTACCGGCTGTTGCCGTCGATGACGGCGGTGCGGATATCCGTCAGCACGCCGGTGGCCTCCTGAGTATCGGCGGGGATGTTGGCGTCGGAGTTGTCGATGAGGTTGTTGCGGGCCAGCATCTGGCGATAGTTGCCCTCGCACTCGGCCACGTCGCTGCCGGTGGCCACGATCTGATACTGGCTGACGTTGACCATGGCGTACATCTTCACCAGCCCCGCCGCGTCCTTCAGGGCCATGAAATACGTGGGCTGGTCGGCGATGTTCAGCAGCAGCGGGAAGGTGGCGGTGTAGTTCATCTGCTGCACCTGGCCCCGGGCGGAATCCATGGCGGAATACTCCTCCGCCCCGGCCACGGTATAGAACCGGGTCTCCTTGGTGCGCTGGTTGGACAGGATAAAGCCGATGTTGGACTCGTCGGACACCACGGAGGTGATGCCGGTGTACATATACACGTCGTCGCCGATGGCCAGGTAGTTATACCCGTCGGTGGTAACGGTGACGTCCCGCTGGCCGAACAGGGAGTTGATGAAGCCGTTGATATAGGCGCCGTGATAGTCGTACTGCTGGATGATCAGCTCCGCCGGGTACACATGGTCCACCCAGGCGGGCACGTCCGCCGCGTCGTAATAGGTGCACTCGCCGGTGACGGCGTTCACCAGCACCGCACCGGCAATGTCCGTGCCGCCGAACAGGCCGATGGTCTTTTTGATCCGGGGGCAGACCCAGAAGGGGTTGCCCTCCTCGTCGATCTCGAAGGCCGGGGTGTCAAACAGATAGGTGGGATAGTGGAAGCGCAGATAGCGGCCCAGGTTCCGGCTGAAGTGCTCGGCGGTGGTATAGCGGATGCCCTGGTCCAGGCGCACCACGTCCACGTTCTGGGTGACCATGTCGATGATGAGATAGGCGGGCAGGCCGTCGGAGCGGTTGTTCAGCCACTTGATCCAGTCGCCGTAGCGCAGGGGCGTCACCCGCACCGGGCGGCCCTTGTAGTTGATCTGGGTATAGTCCCCGGCCACCTCGAACTGGGACACCATGTCCGCCAGCTCACCCAGCTTGCGGTTGCCCAGCTTCTCGGCGGAGTCCCGGTCCAGCATGGGAATCTGGTCATAGCTGATCTCCTTGATGTCGGCGGCGAAGTCGCCGGTCTCCACCGTCAGCAGGTCCCGGTAGGACCCGGCCCGGAACACCTCCCAGCCGATGGCCGCGCCGATCAGCGCCGTGACCACCAGCACCAGGCCCAGCACAAAGGGGACGGTGCACTGCTTTTTCACAAAGCCGAAGTAGCCCTTGGCTCCGCCGCCCTGAAACCCGGAGGTCAGCACCGCGCAGCCGCAGTACACCGCGCACAGCAGCAGCACGAACACATAGAAGTCGCCGGAGTGCAGGTTCAGCGGCGGCAGCACCACATAGAAATAGATGGCCCCAAACACCAGCGTCACCGCCAGGTTCAGCAGCGTCCGCCCCACGGGGGTGCCGATGGGCCGGCGCTGTTTTTTTGGCCGGTGGGGCACCGGCCCGCCCCCCTGGAAGGGGTCGTGGTTCCAGCTGTGATTCATGAAAAACTCTCCTTTCTTGCGGAAGGGGTGGATAGGAAACGGCGGAACGTCCCGGAAGCGCAAACTCCCGGAGCTTATCTTCCAGTATAGCTTTCCCGGCCCGCCCCGTCAACCGATGCGGAAAAAGTTTACATTTGCCGCCCCTGCTCCACTTTGTGAATCGTCCGCCAAATTTGTCTCAGCTTATTGACAAATTCAACAGTGCCATGTAAAATAACATCAGACATTTTTTGGCAGATTCTGCACCCTTTTGCGAGAAAATGCGATATTTCTCCTGCCGCGCCCCGAAACAGGGGGGGATTCTGCTGAAATCGAAATATTGAGGGAGGTATGACTCATGACCCTGAACTTACTCCTGCTGATCGCGGGACTGATCATCTGCTTTGGCGGCATTTATATCCGAAGGTTGTGCTCTGCCATTCTGGGATTGGTCTGGGGCGCTCTGTGCACGTTCCTGCTCATTCTGGTGAATGTGGGACTCTGGGGCTTTGACGAGGATTATTTTGTGATAGTAGTAATTTTTGCCCTGATTTTCGCGGTGGTTTCCGCCATTTATGAAAAGCTGTGTGTGGTGATCAACGCCTTTTTGTCAACATTTTTCCTGATGATGATGTTGCTGCTGGCGTCCCGGGAACTGGAGCTCTCGGCGATTATCGTGCTGGCCATTGTGATCGCGGCGGTGATAAGTGCGATCTGCGCGAAGATCTATCTCTATGCCTATGTCATCATGACGGCCTTCAGCGGCGGGTTTATTGCAAACATCGGCGGCTATGGGCTCAAGCACGATTATGAGACCGCACAGGTGCTGATGGGGCTGTTGGCCAACGAGGATGTAAGAAGCACCATCCTGGTCGGCACGCTGATCCTGGGCGTGCTGGGATGCATCGTCCAGTGGAACAGGCTCAAGAAAAGAGTCGCCCCCGGCGCAAGCGAGGGGAAAGCGGACACGTCCGCCTTTGGCGGGACCGTGACGCCCCCGACCGAAAGACAGGCGGTGCAAAGCCCGCTGGTCCGGGAGATTAAGAAACACTGGGGCCTGTTGCTGGCTCCCTGGCTTGTGGAGATCGCATGGAACCGGTGGTGCTGTCGGCGCTGCTGAGCTTTTTCTCCACCACCGC
>ENA-ORRN01001009-ORRN01001009.1-human-gut-metagenome-genome-assembly--contig:-NODE-1009-length-20778-cov-3.949814_pt1 | contig 20778 bp, 18 predicted proteins | sample MGYA00242174_ERZ509132 | MGnify/ENA primary metagenome ERZ509132 (study PRJEB26280, sample SAMEA2338671) | human gut metagenome | biome: human gut; feature: human-associated habitat; material: faeces... | reverse complement strand
CTGTACAAGAACCTTTCTGATTATGGAAAGGCGTTTCTGATAATCCTGTGTATATCTGAGTGATCTCCCGTACTCCTTATGAATCTCATCCCTCTGTACGATGAGCTTTTCAAGGAGTCTGATCATACGGCGCCTGAGCATCCGTGTTCTTGAGGCTTTCCTCTTTCTTTTCTTGCAGTATGAAAGATAGGACTCTGACACATCCGCATATTTGTTACGGGGACGCCTTATCCCAAGATCCATACAATGCCGGCAGATATGCCTGTAAAGCCATTCAATACTTTCCCAAAGCAGTTTCATGTCTGTAGGAAAACGCATGTGACTTTCATAACACGTGGCATCAGTCATGCACACGTGAAGGTTCTCAAGATATGGTTTCCAGTGGGAGGCCAGTATCTCCTGAAGGGAGTCAATATCAAGACGGGATGCTATCTCATTGCGGATGGCACTGACTATCTTGTAGTTGGTTATGGGAAAGGCCGGATCTATCATGATTCCGCAGAACATCTGGTAGTGGAGGTTGCCGTTGAGATGTTCCACCAGCTGTCTGTCGGAGAATCCGGTGTAGGCTTTCAGGACCATAAGGGCAATCTTTGCCGAAGGGCTAAAAATGTTCCTGCGTCCAAGACGCTGTTCTGACAAGCCTATGGCTTTTGCCATACGGTCAAACGGGAAAACTGAGTGAAGCCTGCCCAGTTCACTCTCATGAAAACTCTTGCGATATTTTTCCAGAACATCAAATTCTGTAAAGCCCAAAGTGGGCTGTATTTCCGAAATATTTTGTATCTTAGCCATATCTTTGTTGGGGGATTTCCCCCGTTTTGGCTGCCAAACCTTATTTTCGGGGGAATATCTAAAGATACAAAAAAGCCAACTAATTCGCAATACATTGTGTATGAATTAGTTGGCTAATTTTATTATATTTACTGAATATCCCTAAAGAGAATGCATCCCGTTTTTTTGTGCAGCCTTCCCCAGCCTCAACCAAACAATTCCTTCAGCACATCGAGTGATTTCAGTTCCGGAAAATCCGGAAGATGCAAACGGTAATATTCCATCATGACCGTCAGACAACGCTGACGCTCCAGCCGATTCATGCCGAAGAGAAACATGGTTTCATAGTTCATCCTTGCCAGCTGACGAATGTGCGATGCCTCTTTCGGTGAAAGCGACATACCGTGCAAAGGCTTGGTTTCCACAAAACATGCATTCAGCATATCAAACCAGTCCCCTTCCCGATAGTTTTCCAAATTGGGATAAAATCCAAGAAAACGTGACAGACGAATCAAAAATACCAGATGAAAATTAGCAAAATCCTCTCCACAAGCATCCAGCCAGCGGATTGAAGAAGAAAGGTAAGCAAAGAGCGGCTCATTCTTTCCTTCCTCGCGCAAGGCATGCGACAAGAATTCTGCCAAAAACATTACAATGCCCAACTTATAGGGATTATAGGGCACAGACTCCAACGGATAAGACAACCGTGCTTCTTTGATAGACGGAAGTGCAGCTTTCGAACGCACATCGGCCTCCACCTCTACCAAAGAAAACGGACGAAACAAGACTCCATTGACCAATGATTTACGTGAACGTACCGCAGGTATCAGAAACGACATGCTTCCGTTCTGACAAGTATAAATATGCACGATATTCGATTTGTCACTGTATTTCACCACATGCAATACGACGCCTTCCAATCTTTGCAACATATCTTCTCCGAATTAAGCCCCGGTTATTGACCGCCCATCGACTGGAACAAACGAATCACTTTTTCCCGGTCTTTCCGACGCACGGTCAGTGCCACGTTTCCTGCCTCTTCCTCAGAAGAAACCATCAACACAGGAATATCCTTCAACAATGCCACCAGGTTCTTATCGGCTTCCCGTTCGTCCGTTTCCGGACCTTCCTGCACACAGATTACCTCTACTTCATGCTCCAGAACGACTTCGGCAAACGAGGAAAGTTCCCTGCACACCTTCTCCAAACCGCCATTTCCTTCCCCTGTCACTACGGAAAAACTCCCGGCCGAAGAAGCCATGGCATAAACCGGCATGTCATACCGCGACAATACTCCTAATGCACGCTCCAGAAAACGGAAGGAGGCCACTGCCTCCAATGTACGCAAACGCATATAAACCAATTCTTTGCAAGTCGAAAGTTCCTGTATGGAAACAGGTTTCCCACTTTTGTCGTCCAGGGCCGCCATACAAACTTTGCCGTCATATACGCCTACAGACTTCAACTTATAGCCTTTCATTTCTCAATCTACCTTAATATAACATCAGTTTTAGGGACGAAAGATAGAAAAAGTCCTTATACTAAACAAACAAAATCAGTAAAGATTTCTCTGTACCACAGTGTGGGATACAAAAACCACAGTGTGAAATATATATCCCACACTGTGAAATACAAATCCCAAACAGTCGTACAGAGAATATACAGATTCAACTAGAAAAATAGGCCTTGAAGCACAAAAGAATGTACCTACATCCCATCCTCACCCCTTCTACAAAGCACTTCAGAACAGGAATATCCTCGTTCCGAAAGGAAAATCACATCCAAAACGTAAAAAAAAGCAGGAATGTTTTGGAGTTTCCGAAATTCTTCCTACCTTTGCATCCGCAAACGAGAGATAAGTATCCTCGTTGAATATCAGGAGGTCTTCCTGAGAGAAAGGATGGCCCGTTCGTCTATCGGTTAGGACGCAAGATTTTCATTCTTGAAAGGGGGGTTCGATTCCCCCACGGGCTACATAATAAACAGAAATCACGAACAATATTAAAGATTAGTCGAGATGGCAAATCACAAATCATCTATTAAGAGAATCAGACAGGAAGAAAAAAGAAGACTTCACAACAGATATTATGCGAAGACAATGCGTAACGCAGTGAAGAAACTTCGTGCAACTACAGACAAAGCTGAAGCTGTTGCATTGTATCCTAGTGTACAGAAAATGTTGGATAAGCTGGCTAAGCGCAACATTATCCACGCGAACAAGGCTGCTAACTTGAAGTCTAAACTGGCTGCTCATATCAGCAAACTGGCTTAAGTTTACACTTGACGTAAGAAAGATATTAAGGCTGGATGTCATCATCTAGCCTTTTGTCGTATCTACCCTCCTCATGCCTTTTTCACGATTTTTAGAGTGCTGAAAATCGGTTCGTAACAGTTTTTTTAGTATCTTTGAAAACTTAAAAAAACGAAGAAAAAAACATGAGTGAAGAACTGACACAGAACAGCGGAAGCAACTACTCGGCCAGCAGTATCCAGGTGCTGGAAGGACTGGAGGCCGTTCGTAAACGCCCCGCCATGTATATCGGCGATATCAGCGAAAAAGGCTTGCATCACCTGGTCTACGAGGTAGTGGACAACTCCATTGACGAAGCCCTTGCCGGTTATTGTACACATATAGAAGTAACCATCAACGAAGACAACTCGATTACCGTACAGGACAACGGTCGCGGTATTCCGGTCGATTTCCACCAGAAAGAAAAAAAATCAGCCCTCGAAGTCGTAATGACGGTCCTCCATGCCGGAGGTAAGTTCGACAAGGGTTCTTACAAGGTATCCGGAGGTTTGCACGGAGTCGGCGTTTCGTGTGTGAACGCCCTGTCCACTCACATGACGACCAGCGTATTCCGCAACGGGAAAGTGTACCAGCAGGAATATGCCTGTGGAAAGCCGCTGTATCCCGTGAAGGAAGTCGGCACAACCGACATCACCGGTACCCGCCAGACATTCTGGCCCGATGCCAGCATCTTCACCGTCACCGAATATAAATACAGCATCCTGCAGGCCCGCATGCGCGAACTGGCCTACCTGAACAAGGGTATCACCATCACGCTGACCGACAAGCGCGTGAAGGAAGAAGACGGTTCCTACAAGCAGGAAGTGTTCCACTCTGAAGAAGGAGTGAAAGAGTTCGTGCGTTTCCTGAACTCCAACAATACGCCGCTAATTGACGACGTCATCTACCTGAACACGGAAAAACAGGGAATTCCCATCGAATGTGCCATCATGTACAACACGGGATTCCGCGAAAACCTGCATTCGTATGTGAACAACATCAACACCATCGAAGGAGGTACACACGAGGCCGGATTCCGCATGGCTCTGACCCGTGTGCTGAAGAAATATGCCGAAGAGAGCAAGGCGCTCGAAAAAGCCAAAGTGGAAATTTCCGGAGAAGACTTCCGCGAAGGACTGATTGCCGTGATTTCGGTCAAGGTGGCCGAACCGCAGTTCGAAGGTCAGACCAAGACGAAACTCGGCAACAGCGAAATGAGAGGTTACGTGCAGAAAGCCATGACGGAAGGGCTCGGGTCTTATCTCGAAGAAAATCCGTCGTTCACGAAGGAAATTCTCAACAAATGTCTTACGGCAAAGCGTGCGAGAGAAGCGGCGAGAAAGGCGAGAGAAGCAACGAGAAAAACGGCTTTCGAGTCTACCGCGCTCCCCGGGAAACTTGCCGATTGTTCGGAAAAGAACCCAGAGCTCTGCGAAATATATCTCGTCGAGGGAGATTCCGCAGGCGGAACGGCAAAACAGGGCAGAGACAGACGTTTTCAGGCTATTCTGCCCCTCAGAGGTAAAATATTGAACGTTGAAAAAACCAGAGTAAACAGAGTTCTGGAAAACGAGGAAATAAAGGCGATGATAACGGCGTTCGGCGGCGGCATGCTCGACGAATTCGACGTTACGAAAATCCGTTACGACAGAGTTATCTGCATGACCGATGCCGATGTCGACGGATCGCACATCAGAATACTTCTTCTCACGTTCTTCTTCAGATATATGCGCCCGCTCGTTGAACAAGGTCACGTATATATCGCTCAGCCTCCGCTTTACAAGGCAACGAAGAATAAGGTCGATTATTATTTCTATAACGACCAGGATAAGGAGAAATTTTGCCTTGAAAATCCGCGTTGCGAAATTCAGCGTTACAAAGGTCTCGGCGAAATGGATAAGCAGCAGCTTTGGGACACGACGATGAACCCCGCGACGAGAACTCTCCGTAAAGTAACCATTGCGGACGCCGTCGAAGCGGACGCAAACTTCAATCTTTTAATGGGTGAGGAACCCGAACTTCGCAGAAAGTTCATAGAAGAGAACGCAAAATTCGCTAACCGCGAACTCGACACATAACGGAGGGCAAAAAAAATGGCGAAGAAAGAATTTGATCAGGCGCTTACCGAAGAGTTCAAGCGTACCCTCGACATGACGAAGATTATCGACATCGAGGTTGATAAAGAGTTAAAACAAAGCTTCATCGATTACGCGATGTGCGTAAACCGCTCGAGAGCTATTCCCGACGTAAGAGACGGTCTTAAACCCGTTCACAGAAGAATTTTATATTCGATGAACGAACTCGGTTTAACGCCCGATAAGCCTTATAAAAAGTGCGCTACGATCGTCGGTGACGTTCTCGGTAAATATCACCCGCACGGCGACAGTTCGGTTTACGACGCGCTCGTTCGTCTCGCGCAGGATTTCTCGATAAACGTTCCGCTTGTAGACGGACACGGTAACTTCGGTTCCGTGGACGGCGACCCTGCGGCGGCATACAGATACACAGAAGCGCGTATGAGCAAGATGGCTCTCGAAATGCTTCGTGAAATAGACAAAGAAACGGTCGACTTTTATCCTAACTTCGACGATACGAGAATGCAACCCGTTGTTTTGCCCGCAAGATACCCCAATCTTCTCGTAAACGGCGCGGACGGTATCGCGGTCGGTATGGCGACGAATATTCCCCCTCACAATTTAAACGAAGCCGTTGCCGGTGCGATCGCCGTTATCGATAATCCCGATATTACGGTCGACGAGCTGTTAAAATACATTCCCGCGCCCGATTTCCCGACAGGCGGAATAATCATGGGCAGAAGCGGTATCAGAAACGCTTACAGAACGGGCAGAGGAAGCATTATTCTCCGCGCTAAGTGCGAAATCGAGGATTTCAACAACGGCACGAGACAGAGAATTATCGTAACCGAGCTTCCTTATCAGGTAAACAAACAGAAGCTTATCGAAACGATAGCGGATTATGTAAAAAATAAAAAGCTCGAAGGAATTTCCAACATCAACGACGAATCCGACAGACACGGAATGCGTATCGTTATAGAAGTAAAGAAGGACGCAAACGCGCAGGTCGTTCTCAATTCGTTATATAAACAGACGAATCTGCAGGTGTCGGACGGAATTATTCTTCTCGCGCTTGTCGGAACCGATCCTAAGATTCTCAACCTTAAAGAAATTCTTTCCTATTTCGTCGATCATCAGATAGACGTTATCGAAAGGCGGACGAGATACGATTTAGCGAGAACCAAAGAAAGAGAGCATATCGTCAAAGGTTTGGTTATAGCTCTTGCAAACATCGACGAAGTTATCGCGATAATCAAACGCAGCAAAGATAAAGAAGACGCGACGAACCAGTTGAAAGCCGCTTTCCTTCTCGACGATAAACAGTGTACGGCGATTCTCGAAATGAGGCTTCAGAGGCTCACCTCCATGGAAGTAGACAAGCTCAACGAAGAGCTTCGTCAGCTCGAAGCAACCATTGCCGACCTCGAAGATATTTTGCAGAAGCCCGAAAGAGTGAGAGCTATCGTAAGAAACGATCTCGAAGATATAAAGAACAGATATCCCACCCCGAGAAAAACCGAAATTTCCACCGATTATGCGGATATCGGAGAAGCCGACCTCATCGAAAGAGAAGACGTGGTAATTTCCATGACTCATATGGGATACGTCAAGAGAATTCCCACGAAGGAATGCAAAGCTCAGCGTCGCGGCGGAAAGGGTGTTACGGCTCATAAGCCAAAGGATGAGGACTTTGTCGAAAATATGTTCGTTTGCTCCACGCACGACGATCTGCTTTTCTTCAGCTCGCTGGGTAAAGTATATCGCATAAAGGCATACGAGGTTCCCGAAGCGTCCAAGGGCGCGACGAGAGGCAGAGCGATAGTTAACCTCATTCAGGTTTCCAACGGCGAAAGAATAACCGCCGTTATCCCGAGAAAAGATAACCCCGCCGAAGATCTCGAAACCGAGCTTGACGAGAACGGCAACGAAATCGTAACCGACGAAGACGCGATAAACGAAGCCGTCAACAATGCGGCGAACGAAGAAATCGGCGAAGAAGTCGCAGAGGATATCGTTTCCGACGAAGGTTACATCATGATGGCAACCAAGTTCGGTCTTATCAAGAAAACGGCTCTTTCCGAATTTAATTCGATAAGAAAGAGCGGTAAAATCGCGATAAGTCTTCTTCCCGGCGACGAACTTATTTCTGTTCAGCTTACGACGGGCAGCGACGAGATTCTTATCGGTTCGCATGACGGCAAGTGTATTCGTTTCAGCGAAAAAGACGTAAGATGCATGGGCAGAGACACGAAGGGCGTTCGTTCTATCGACCTTTCCAAAGACGATTACGTAATAGATATGTCCGTCGTTAAGCCCGACGATACGGTTATCACCGTTTCGTCCAACGGTTTCGGCAAGAGGAGCAGCGTTGACGAGTACAGGCTTCAGTCGAGAGCAGGTAAGGGCATCAAAGCGGGTCAGTTCAACGACAAAACAGGTTATCTTGTAGGTATTAAACCCGTCCGCGAAGGCGAAGATATAATGATGATTTCCGATACGGGTATCGCGATAAGAACGAGCGTGGATGAAATTTCGCTTATCGGTCGCGATACTCAGGGCGTAAAAGTCATGAGGCTTGACGGCGCGTCGATCGCTACGATCGCTATAACTCCGCACGAGGACGAAGAAGAATTTGAAGAAGGAGAGGAAGGCGAGGAATCCGAGACGGCGGACGGTGACGAAACGACCGGTACGGACGACGTCGGCACGGAAGAATAATATATCGTAAACCGATACTCAGAATAAAACACTTAAAAAGACTGTCGCGTTCGGAAACAAATCCGAAATATCGCGGCAGTCTTTTTGTATGTATGTCAAAAATATTCCTGACACTGCCGAAACGCCCGATTTGCTTTTCGGGTAGATATAAGGAGTTACATACTTTTATATCTCGGCGATTTTGTCAATCGTATGAAAAATTTGTAAATTGTTATTTTAATGCTCAAAAACGCTTCCTTTTTTTATTTAAAGGTGTATAATAAAGATAATGGGGGAGGTTGGAACGTTTTTGTATCTTATTTTCGGATACAAAAGAAAAGGCGGCAATCGGAAACAGGCTTATTAAATAATCGGCTTGTTGAATCTTGTTTGATTAACCCGAATTTTACATGCGATTGACGGCGTTCGTAACTCCTTTATGTCATCCCTTTCGCTTTTACGGGCGATATCGGGGAGAAATCAAGAAAAACAAACTCTAAAAAAGAGAGGTAAGATAAATGAAAAAGATCGATTTAACTAAATACGGTATAACCGGCGTTAAGGAAGTTATTCACAATCCTTCTTATGAAGAGCTTTTCAAAGCCGAAACAGATCCTTCTCTCGAAGGCTATGAAAAAGGTCAGGTCAGCGAACTCGGCGCCGTCAACGTTATGACGGGTATTTACACGGGTCGTTCGCCTAAAGACAAATTCATCGTCGTAGACGATAATTCCAAAGACACCGTCTGGTGGACTTCGGACGAATACAAGAACGATAACCATCCCGCAACGCAGGAAGCGTGGAAAGCGGTTAAGGATATCGCGATCAAAGAGCTTTCCGGCAAGAAACTTTATGTCGTAGACGCGTTCTGCGGAGCGAACAAAGATACCCGTATGGCAATCCGTTTCATCGTCGAGGTTGCATGGCAGGCTCACTTTGTTAAAAACATGTTCATTAAGCCGACGGAAGAAGAACTTGAAAACTTCGAACCCGATTTCGTTGTTTACAACGCTTCCAAGGCTAAAGTCGAAAATTACAAAGAACTCGGGCTTAACTCCGAAACTGCCGTTATGTTCAACATTACGAGCAGAGAACAGATTATCGTCAACACCTGGTATGGCGGCGAAATGAAGAAAGGTATGTTCTCGATGATGAACTATTACCTTCCTTTGAAGGGCATCGCTTCGATGCATTGCTCGGCGAATACCGATCTCGACGGCAAGAACACCGCTATATTCTTCGGTCTTTCGGGAACGGGCAAAACGACTCTTTCCACCGATCCCAAGAGACTTCTTATCGGCGACGACGAACACGGTTGGGACGATAACGGAGTATTCAATTTCGAAGGCGGTTGCTACGCAAAGGTTATCAACCTCGATAAAGATTCCGAACCCGACATTTACAACGCGATAAAGAGAAACGCGCTTTTAGAAAACGTCACTCTGGATAAAGACGGAAAAATCGATTTCGCAGACAAGAGCGTGACCGAAAACACCCGTGTTTCCTATCCTATCGATCATATAAAGAACATCGTTCGTCCCGTTTCGGCGGCTCCCGACGCAAAGAGCGTAATTTTCCTTTCGGCAGACGCATTCGGCGTTCTTCCGCCGGTATCGATTCTTACGCCGGAACAGACTCAGTATTATTTCCTTTCGGGTTTCACGGCTAAGCTTGCGGGAACCGAGCGCGGAATAACCGAGCCTACTCCCACGTTCTCGGCTTGCTTCGGTCAGGCATTCCTCGAACTTCATCCCACCAAATACGCAGAAGAGCTTGTTAAGAAGATGAAGAAGAGCGGCGCTAAGGCATACCTTGTCAACACGGGTTGGAACGGAACGGGCAAACGTATCTCCATAAAAGATACCCGCGGAATCATCGACGCTATTTTAAGCGGCGCGATCGACAAAGCTCCCACGAAGAAGATACCTTATTTCGATTTCGAAGTACCCACCGAACTTCCCGGCGTAGATTCCGCAATTCTCGATCCGAGAGACACTTATGCGGACGTTAAAGTCTGGAACGACAAAGCGGTCGATCTTGCAGGCAGATTCATCAAGAATTTTGCAAAATACGAAGGCAACGCGGCAGGCAAGGCTCTTGTAAAAGCAGGTCCGAAGATCTGAGCATAAAAAATAAAAATCTTTAAGCAATTGCAAAAGACTTTCTCATTTTTGAGGAAGTCTTTTCTTATCGGTTGGCTTGCAATATTTAAAAAACGTTTTCAAATCGTATAAGATATCCTTTCGGAATGCTTTTGCACAGATCCGCGATAACGACGTATTTTGTGTAAGCCTCTTCGTATTTTCCGCTTTTGGTAAAAGCGATTCCTTCCGAAAGCCACATATCGAGTTCCTTAATGTCGTTATGCGAAATAAAAGCGTGCATTTTTTCTTTTTCCTTTATCCAGCAATTTCTGACGTTTTCCGCGTCCGCAGGCGTTGCCGTTTTATTCGTTTCCTTTTCCTGCATGATTAAAGCTTGCTCTAAAAGTCTGTCGAACGCAGAATTGACGTAAATTTGCTCGTATATTGCCGCGCCCGTCAAAATCAGCGCGGAAACGATAACCGTTATAACCGATTTTACCATTCCGTTCCCTCCTTAAGTTTAACGTTAAAAGATTCATACGGCTTGTTTTCTATCTGAAAATAAATTTTACCGTTTCCGTCCACCGTCATAACCCCCACGTCTTTAGCGGTTTTTGCGCCGTGTTTCTTCAGAATGTCATTAACTTTTGCAATGTCAAAACCCACGACGGGTAAATTATTGTGAATGATTTTTCCTTCGCATACGATAAGAACGGGCAAAGAACCGCTTTGTATTCCCTTGTCGGCTTTTTCTTTTGTCGAGAGTTTACCGTTAGATTCGAAAATGGCGTAATCGAGTTCGTCTAAGGAGTAATATCCCGCCGAACGCATCGATTCTATAAGATCCTCCACGTCCATATTGTTTTTCCGAAGTTCTTCGAAATCGACTCCGTTTTTATTAAGGACTATCGATGGTTTTCCGCTGATAATTCTTTTCGGGAGTCTCCCGGATCTGTCGAGAAGAGAAAGAATCTGATGAATTATAAACACCGCAAGAATCGCCGCTATGCCGTAAATGAGCGGAACGGAAATATCGGACATGGGAATACATGCAAGCTCGGCTATCAGAAGGGTAATTACAAGCTCGAACGGCTGCATTTCTCCGATTTGCCGTTTCCCCATAAGCCGCATGACGACAAGTAGAATTATAAAAGTCAATGCGGAACGAATAAAAATAATCAGCATATCCGAAGTATGGCTAAAACATTAAAATTTATGTGATTTATCATTGACAATATATTTTCGCTGTGATATAATTCGGACACCGATAAACAGCAGGTTAAACGATGAGTAAAAAAGAAAAGAGATCCGCCACGGTGGACGAGGTTTCCGAATACGAGCATATTTTCACCGATCAGGGGAAAAGCGGCAAAAAACGCGTAGATTTTTTCAAAAAACTTATAAAAAAAGATTTCAAATATTACCTTTTAACGACGTTGCTTTATATTATCAAAGCTTCGCCGATCTGGATAATACCCGTTATAACTTCCAACGTGATAAATCTTACGACGGATTACCTTGCGGGGAATATCGGTTATAACGAAGCGGTTAAATATGCGATAATTTACGCCGTTATTTTCACCGTTTCGCTTTTGCAGAATATTCCTATGCACACGCTTTGGGCAAGGTGCGCCTCGAGGATGTTCCGAAACGCCGAGGCAAACATAAAAAGCGCGGTTGTAAGAAAACTTCAGAGGCTTTCCATAACCTACCATAAAGAAATGGAAGCGGGAAAAGTTCAATCGAAGTTTCTTCACGACATTACGGGCGTGACGGGGCTTGTGTCGTCGCTTAACGACATATTCATTCCGTCGGTCGTGGGCGCCGTTATATCGATTGCGATTGCCGTTTACAAAAGCGGTACGGTATCGCTTTTCTTCCTGGCTGTTATTCCCGTAAACGTTCTGATCGCGTCGCTTTATAGGAAACGCATGAAAAAGAATGCTCATATATACAGACATAACGACGAAATCGTCGCCAACAGATTGTCGAGCATAATGGAAATGCTTATCGTAACGAAAGCGCACGGGCTGGAAGATAAGGAATACGAGGAATTCCGTAAAGAAGTCGACGACGTAAAAAAATCGGGCAGAAACGTGGATATAGCGAACGCTGCTTTCGGTTCGGCGTCGTGGGTTGCGTCAAACCTTTTAAACGGCGTTTGCCTTGCTTTTTGCGCTTATCTCGCGCTTAAAAGGAGTATTACGATAGGCGACGTCGTTTTGTATCAATCGCTTTTTGCCTCGATAAACTCAAATATTTTAAGTATAATAAACATCATGCCGACGGTAATCACGGGCAGAGAATGCATAAATTCCGTTTCGGAACTTATGAACGCCGGCGATATGGAAATTTCGGATAGAGGGACGAAACTTCCTTCCGTGAGCGGTCGGATTGATTTCGAAAACGTTTCGTATGTTTATCCCGGGGCGACGATTCCCACGATAAAAGATTTTACGCTTCACGTTAAACAGGGCGAATGTATTGCCGTTGTCGGCGGTTCGGGCGCGGGAAAAAGCACTCTGATGAACATGATAATAGGCTTTTTGCTTCCGACGTCGGGCAAAATCTTAATCGACGGAAATTCGATGTCTGAGATAAATCTCGACGCGTACAGGCATTTTATTTCGGTCGTTCCTCAAAACAGCATATTGTTTTCGGGGTCGATAAGAGAAAATATTACATACGGAATGAGTAAATATTCCGAGGAGGAACTTGCCGAAGCCGTGAAAGAAGCCGATCTCGAGGAACTTGTCGCGTCATTCCCCGAGGGGCTTGACACAAACGTCGGCGAACACGGCGGAAGATTGTCGGGCGGACAGAAGCAACGCGTTACGATAGCGAGAGCGCTTATACGCAATCCGAGAATTCTCATTTTAGACGAGGCGACGTCCGCATTGGATAACATATCCGAATATCATGTTCAGAAAGCTATTTCGGGGCTTGTAAAGGGGAGAACGACCTTTATCGTTGCGCACAGATTGTCCACGATAAGAGACGCGGACAGAATAGTCGTTATGGATAACGGAGCGCCTGTGGAAATCGGTTCTTATGAAGAACTTATGGCGAAGAAAGGCGAGTTTTATAAATTGAAAGAACTTAACGACATGAATTATAAACAAGCTGAGCAGGGGTTGAACTCCTGAGAATAAATAAAAACGGTTGCTTGCGTCGGTCAGATGCAGGCAACCGTTTTTGTGTACAAAAAATCCCCGCGTAAAACCTTACGCGGGTTTATTTTTTATGATTGATAACTGCTTACGCTTTAAGAGCGTTGATTCTCTTCTGAAGACCCGATTTCTTGTTAGCGGCAGTATTTCTGTGGTATACGCCCTTAGAAACGGAAGAATCGATGATCGACGCGGTTTCGGGGTAAAGCTTCATGGCTTCTTCATAGTTTCCCGATTCGATTACGGCGTTAAGCTTCTTGATTGCGGATTTTACTTCCGATTTGTTGTCCTTGTTCACTGCATTCTTCTTTGCGTTTACCAAAACGCGTTTTTTTGCGGATTTAATGTTAGGCACTTTATTTTCTCCTTTGATAAGTTCATTTTTACAGTACTCCTATTCTATCACAATTTTTTGAGTTTGACAAGGATATTTTAACGTTTTTTGTAAATAATATTATATTATTTTTTATTTTCGGCTTTAAACGGGGCAGAAATTGTTTTAAACGAAATAAACGAGGTGCGCGTATGGAAAGAAGAACGGGTTTAAGGTGCGACTTAGCCGTCGATATGGCGGAAAGCGAAGGTATGACGGGAAGAATAGAATGCGAAACGCTGAGCGGAAAATACGGGGTTAAAAGAGAGAAGTTTGTTATAAGAAGTCGCGCAGAAGAAGAAAAAACGGGGCTGAAACGCGGCTGCTACGTCACTCTTTCAAGAAAAGGTATTTATCCCGAAACCGATGACGAGAAAATTTATTTCGAAAGATGTCTTGCGAAAAGTATAAAGGACACGATAAGTATTATAGGCTTAAAGGATGATTTTTCCGTTCTCGTTTTAGGTCTCGGAAACGGATATATGACCGCCGACGCTTTGGGGAAGAGAACGGTTGAAAAAATTATTACTACGAGGAAAGCCGATTACGGCAAAAATTTAAGAAAGGTTTGCGCCTTTGCCGCGAGCGTTTCGGGCATAACGGGTATTGACAGTTTTGAAATCGCGGAAGGGCTTACGCGTGAAATTTCGCCCGATCTTATTATTTGCGTCGATTCGCTTTGCGCGTTCAGGACGGACAGGATAGGCAGAAGTTATCAGTTGTCGTCCTGCGGGATAAAAGCGGGCAGCGGTTCGGACAAGCCCGGCGGCAAAAGATTGTGCGAGGAATCGTTAGGCGTTCCCGTGCTTGCGATAGGCGTTCCGTTCGTCGTCTCCGCAAGGCGGCTTTTGCATGACGCCTGTTCGGGTGAGGTCGGGTTTGACCCCGTATCGCCCGAAGAGGATATGTACGTCACCCTTCGCGACGTCGACGCCGTTTTAACCGAGTGTTCGGAAGTGGTCGCCGTGGCGATAAACATCGCACTTCAACCGTCTTTCGACGTTATGGACGTGCTTATGTCCGCAAGATGAAATATATTATAATGAAAGCTTACGGCTATACCCGTCGTAAGTTTTTTGTTATTCTTGGCTGGCATGCTTTCGGATTGTGTGTCATATAATATCTTATTCTTAATCCGATCAAGGTTTTTGAGGCTCAAAAGGGGGAGAAAAATGGATAAGAGATGTATCGTGTTCTACGACAGCGGGTCGGGCGGGCTGAACTTGTTTGAAAGAACAAGAAAAGCTTTTCCGAACGAAAATTATATTTATTTTGCCGATGAAAAAAATTTGCCGTTCGGAGATAAAACCGAAGAGGAACTTAACGTTGTTTTCGATAGGGCGATTGAAACAATAAATTCGTTTTGTCCGAAGCTGCTTGTAGTTGCGTGTAACACGATGTCGTGTTGTGCGGAAAACAGACTCGGCGAATTGCCGTATAAAGCTGTCGGAGTATACCCGTTTTTGCCTGAAAACAAAAAAACGAACAAAAGTTCGGACAGTGGTCGAAAAAAACCGAAAGGGTTACTTCTGACCACTCCTGCCACCGCGAAAACCGACTACATAAAAAGGCTCGTAAGCGGCAGAAGCGATGTTCTGCTCATGCCTCAAAAAACGCTTGCGTCCGACGTCGAAAGTTGGCGACAAGGTGGCAAAAAGCCTGATATTTCCTTAAATTTTAGGGATTTGAATTTTATACCGGAATTTATTTCTTTGGGTTGCACGCATTACGTTTTTTTAAAAAACGATATAAAAAAATTGTTTCCGAAAACAAAAATTTTAAGCGGGGAAATAAACGCTTTTAAAAAAATACGGTTATTCTTGACCACTTTTGCCACCGATGACCGTAACGGAACTGTGTATTGTTTAAAATCTCAGTAATTATCTAAGATTTTAACGATTTTTACGCGCCTTGAAAAGCGCGTTTTTTTGTTTATGTGATAAATTTTTACTGGGCAAAGTCAAAAATTTTTCAAAAGTGGTTGACAGTGTTCAAAAAAGGGTGTATAATGTTTCTATCGAAGAAGAGAATCAGAAATTCTTCGACGACGCAAGCAAGGCGTTAGAAAATAAGACAAGGAGCGATTTTGATGTTTTCGGGAGAAATAGCCCATCAACTCGATGAGAAAAAAAGAATACGAATTCCCGCTAAATTCAAAATCGACCCAAACGAGTTTCTTTTGAGCAAAGGCGTTAACCATTGTATATACGTAACGCCGAAAGCCGTTGTGGAAGCTAAGGCAAGCGAGTATAAATCCAAGATATCCGAATTCGACAGAGAAGGGCAGTTCGCGATATCCGCTTATATGGCAAGTTTTATGCCGATAGTTATGGATCAGCACGGAAGAGTATCTCTTCCTCCCGAACTTATAAAATACGCGGGTATTAAAAAGAACGTCGTCACGATCGGTAGTTTCGACAGGTTGGAAATCTGGGGCGAGGAGACGAGAGCCGAGTATTTCGGAGAAAAGTCCTTCGACGATTATATCAGCATCCTGGCAGAGAGGATAAAGTAAAATGGAGTTCGTGCATATTCCTGTTATGCTTGAAGAGTGCATGAACGGTTTAAATCTTAAACCTTACGGCGTTTATTTTGACGGAACGTTAGGCGGAGCGGGACATTCTTCGGAAATCCTTAAAAGGACAAGCCCTGACGGACGGCTTATCGCAACCGATCTCGACGCCGAAGCGTTAGAAAACGCCCGGTCGCGCCTGGCGGAGTATAACGGAAGATTTAAGCTTTTTCATTCGAACTTCAAAAACTTTTCCGCGGTTTTAAAAGAAGCGGGAGAAGAAAAGATAGACGGAGCTATTCTCGATCTGGGAGTGAGCAGTTATCAGCTCGATAACAGAGAACGCGGTTTTTCGTATATGGGGGAAGCAAGGCTCGATATGCGAATGAACCGCGACAATCCTAAATCGGCATGGGAAGTCGTGAATTTATACGACAAAGCAAAGTTATCTTACATTTTTTCGGTTTACGGCGAAGAGAAATTCGCAGACAACATCGCAAAAAATATTTGCGAAGCAAGAAAAGAGAAACAGATAAACACAACCAAGGAACTTGTCGATATCATCGATAAGAGTATACCGTACAAGTTCAAACAAAACGGACATCCCGCAAAAAAAGTTTTTCAGGCGATAAGAATAGAAGTCAACGAAGAGCTGGACGGGCTTTCCGAGTGCATCAGAGAAATAGTGAAGTCCTTAAAAACGGGCGGAAGGATAGTTATTTTAACCTTCCATTCTTTAGAGGACAGAATAGTGAAACAGACTTTCAAAGATCTCGAAACCGATTGCATTTGCGACAAGCGTTTGCCTGTTTGCGTGTGCGGAAAGAAAAAAGAGATTAAAGAAATAAACAAAAAGCCGATAGAAGCGAGCGAGGAAGAAAAGAAAATCAATCCGAGAGCGGCATCCGCAAAACTTCGTGTTGCGGAAAAAATATGATTCGCCGCTTCGAAAACAATAATAAAAATCAGGGAGAAAGAATATGTATAATAACGGAAAGTCCGGCGTACTCGAAAAAGAGGACGTAAAAGAAAGTCAATACGCAAAAGACGCTACCAATTTGGAAAAAATTCTCGGAATGCATGAGGATGCAGACGATAGCGAAATCATCGACGCCGAAAAATGGAACACGAAAGCTCCCTCAAACGGAGCAGACGAGGACCTTGTGCCGTCTTCAACGACGATGCAGTTCGAGTCTTACGACGACAACGATATTTACGAGGAGGTACACTCGAAAAACGAGACCGACCTTCAGAAGAAATATAAAATAAACACGAAAGGAAAAGTTCTTATAGCCGTTTACGCGCTCGTCGTTGCGACTATTCTTTCGCTTATCGTAATCAATTCGAGAATGCTTAAAAGCCTCGACAGTTCGATTTCGGGTTATGCAAGTCAGGTTACCGAACTCACCGAGGAATACGCTAAGGTAAACGAAGAACTCGATTACGTAAAAAGCGATGACGTAATCATCGAAAAAGCAGAAGCTTTCGGTATGGTAAAAGGTTAACGGGAGTAACCGCGCTCCCGAAAGGAGTGTGCCGTTATAAACAAAATTTTCAGTCTGAATATGTTACGAAAGAGGTTATTTGCGCTTATCTGCGCGATAACCTTTATTTTTTTGTCCGTTTTGGGGCGGGTATTTTACGTACAGATAATAAGCGGCAGAGAATTGCAGGAAAAAGCCGTCGATCAATGGACGCGCGAACTTCCCGTAAAAGCGCGAAGAGGCGTTATAACCGACAGAAACGGTCTTATTCTTGCCGAAAACAAACAGTCGTATGCCGTATTTATCAGAACGAGAGTTGTCGGCGACGCCGAAAGAACGGCAGAGAAGTTGTCTGAAATTTTAGACGTTGACAAAAATGCGCTGCTAAAAAGGATAAATTCCGATTCTTCCTCGGAAATAACGGTTAAACGGCAGGTTCCGCGGGAAAAAACAGACGCGATTTCCAAGGAAAATCTTCCCGGGGTGTATTATTGCAACGATTCCGAAAGATATTATCCTTACGGCGAATCGCTCGCGCAGATAATAGGGTATTCGTCTCTTGACGGAAACGGGCAGAGCGGACTCGAGAAAAAATACGACGAGTATCTCAAAGGTTATGACGGGGAGATTTTATATGAAGCCGATCTTGTCGGGCGGGACGTGAAAGGCTCCGCGGCTCATTATATCTCCGCCACCGACGGGCTTAATCTGAAACTTACTGTCGATTATGAAATTCAGAGGATATGCGATTCCGTTATTTCTCATGCCGTAACGGAATATTCGCCGAAAGCCGCTTCGATTATCGTTCTTTCGCCCGCAAACGGGCAGATAATCGCCGTAAGTCAATATCCGTCGTTCGATCTTAACGAAGTCCCGAGAGACGATTTAAGCCTTTTGAACAAGATATCGAGATGTAATTCCATAGTCGATTCCTACGAACCCGGGTCAACGTTTAAGATCATCACTTCGGCGGCGAATATAGAGGAGAATTTAAGGGGAAATCCCAAGGCTTTTTCGGCGGACTATGTTTTCAATTCGTCGCGATTCCGCTTTGTGGACGGAAGAAAAATCAAATGCTGGTCGACCCATGAAAACGGCAAGCACTCAAACGAACGTCTTGCGGAAGCTTTGAATAACAGTTGCAATCCGTGTTTTGTCGATATCGCCCTGTCTCTCGGAAAAGATACGATGTATTCTTATCTCGAAGCTTTCGGGTTCGGCAAAGTAACGGGTGTAGATTATCCCGGCGAAGCGATAGGCATGCTTGTTCCCGAAGGGGCGGTTACAAACGGAGATCTTGCGAGGATAGGTTTCGGGCAGACGATTGCCGTAACGCCGTTGCAACTTGCCGCCGCCGTTTCCGCAAGCGTTAACGGCGGAGTGTATTACGAGCCTTATTTCGTGAACGAAATTTACGATAAAAACGGAAAAATCTGCGAGATAATCAACCCAAAGGAAGTCGGGCGCGTTATAAGCGAAAAAGCATCCGAAACTCTTCGGGGATATCTCGAGGACGTCGTCACGAAAGGAAGCGGCAAGCAGGCGTACATAGACGGTTACAGGGTCGGCGGAAAGACGGGTACGGCGCAGAAATATGAGAACGGACGTATAGCGCAAGGGAAATACGTCATGAGTTTTATAGGCTTTTTCCCTTCGGACAATCCGCAATATCTCGCCCTTGCGATCGTTGACGAACCCGTCGGCGGCAGATACGGTTCAACCGTTGCCGCTCCGCTCGTAAAAGAGGTTTTTCAAGGCATAATCGAATGTAAAAAAATAGAAAAAAGGAAATAAAAATGAATAGCGGAGAAGTTTTTAAAGGAATAAATTATAAAATAATCGGCGCAATGCCCGAAAATATATCGGGCGTTGAGGATAACCCCGACAACGTGCGCGACGGATATTGTTTTTTTGCCGTGAACGGTGAAAAATACAACGGCGAAGATTTTGCCGCCGCGGCTAAGGAAAACGGCGCGGACGTCGTCGTTTCGGAAAAACCTTTGAATCTGACGTGTTGCAACGTAATCGTCGGAAATATACGGGAATGTATGGGTGCGGTATGTAAAAATTTTTATCTCGGCGAAAATCCGAAAATAAAAATAACGGGCGTCGTCGGGACAAACGGAAAAACGTCCGTGTGTCATATTCTTTATAAAATTTTTTCCTATGCGGGGAAAAAATCGGCGTATCTCGGTACGCTCGGCGGAAAAATCGGAGAAGAGGAAACCGAATCGGAGCTGACAACCCCCGGGACGGTAGAACTTTATAAATTTATCGGAAAGGCGGAAAAGGCGGGAACTGAATATCTTTTTATGGAACTTTCCGCCCATGCGATTTGTCAGAAAAGAGATTACGGATTGTTTTATGAAAGCCTGATTTTTACGAACTGCACCGAAGATCATCTCGACTATTTTAAAACGATGGAAGAATATGCCGCCGTAAAAAAGAGCGCTTTCGACAGAAGAAAATGCAAATATATGATAATTAACAGCGACGATGCGACGGGAAGAGAAATTTTAAACGATAACGAGGGGGCAAACGTCCTGACTTACGGGATATATAATCCTGCGGACGTTTTCGCGATAGATATAACCGAAAGAACGGACGGGCTTGGTTTTATCGTGAATCTGTTTGATATAATTTACGAAATGTCAAGCCCTCTTATAGGGCTTTGCAACGTGTACAACCTTTTAGCTTCGCTTTGTTTCGGCGCGCTTGCGGGCTTGAAAATCCACACTTTAAGCGGTGCCGTGAGAAAAATCGGCGCGATAAGCGGGCGCGCGGAGAGAATAGCGGAGCTGAACAATGCGGATATATTTCTCGATTATGCGCATACTCCCGACGGGTTAAAAACAACGCTTCGTTCCATGCGAAAAATATGCAGGGGCAAACTTTATTGTCTTTTCGGTTGCGGCGGCAACAGAGAAAGGGAAAAGAGGAGCATTATGGGAGAAATTTCGGGGGCGATATCGGATTTTACCGTTATAACAAGCGATAATCCTCGGTTTGAAGAGCCGATTGAAATAATTTCGGAAATAGAAAGGGGAATAAAAAGGATTACGGGAAACTATATAACGATCGCCGACAGAAAAGAAGCGATCGCATACGCTTTATCTATGCTTAAAAGCGGAGATTTGCTCGTTATTGCGGGAAAAGGCGCGGAAAATTATCAGGATATACTCGGCGTGAAACACCCGTTTTCGGATAAAGAGGAAGTCGCGGCGCAAATTCGCGGAATGAAGGAAGGAGATAAAAGTTGAAAACGGCGCTCATTGCGTTTATCGTTTCCGTCGTTACGGCGGTTTTGCTCGGGAAAACG
>ENA-ORRN01001003-ORRN01001003.1-human-gut-metagenome-genome-assembly--contig:-NODE-1003-length-20834-cov-6.178690_pt1 | contig 20834 bp, 18 predicted proteins | sample MGYA00242174_ERZ509132 | MGnify/ENA primary metagenome ERZ509132 (study PRJEB26280, sample SAMEA2338671) | human gut metagenome | biome: human gut; feature: human-associated habitat; material: faeces... | reverse complement strand
CCACCACGCCCTGGACCAGCAGGGCCCGCAGGGCCTCCCGCAGGGTGGCGCGGCTGACCCCCAGCTGGGCGGACAGCTCCACCTCGTTGGGCAGCTTCTCCCCGGGCCGGAACCGCTTTTCCACCGCGATCCAGCTGTACAGCGTCTTTCCCGCCTGCTGATCGTGAAAAATGGCCCCCGGAGAACCCCCGAAGAAGAAACACACGAAGACTGATGTTTTTTGAAAGGAGCGTCCCTATGACATTTTCCGAAGCATTCTACGGCACGTACAAAATCGACAAAAAAGACGGCAAGCCGCACTTAAAGGAGCGTATTTTTGCCCCCGTGGACGGCTTTTGGAGCGGCGTCATGATCTTTGGCGGTGTGGTCGGCACGATCATTCTGCTCTTGACCTTTGCCGCACACGTGCAGGTCGCCCTCGGCACCTTCGCGCACCCGGCCGAAAACGGCGCGCTCACGCCCGATGCACAGTATACGCTGTGGGGCGTGCTCGTCGCGTTCATCTTTGCGTTTTTCGTGCTAGCCATTCCGCGCTGGTTCCTTTGCCGCGGCACCATGCAGTTCAGCTTCATCGGCGCATTTCTCATCCTGCTCGCGGCGCAGCTCATCTCCGCGTTCAGCCTGAATAACACGACACCCGATGTCGGCAATGTGCTGTGGGTCATCGTAACGGGCCTTCTGCTCGTGCTCCTCATCACCTGCGCCGTGTGCACCGTTTCGGCGGGCCTAACCGCGCTCGTGAACTACTTCATCGCGAAGTACCGTATGGCGCACGCAAAGCCTGTCACCACATAAACGCATGATGACCATAACCTGACTTTTTCACAGATCGGCAGATACAGAAAGCCGTGCTGTCGCCCTAATAGGGGGGGTAACAGCACGGCTTATTTTTTCAGTTCTCAAACCTTTTCTTCATATCCCAACAGACGCCAAGAAAATCTCATAGGCATCGTTAAAAGAGTCATACGGCGTAGGGTTGCCGCCGTTTGTGCTCTTGCACTGGTTGTCGGAGTATTCCTCGCCCACAGCCAAAAGCTCGCCGGGGTAAAGCTCCACGCCCGCTTCCCGCGCCAGCGCGCAAAATGAGAGAATCGGCTCCTTGTTTTCGCGCGTTTTAAGCAGAGCTTTGCGCAAAGTCTCGTCCTTTTTTGCAAGCTCCGTCAACCTTTCGAGCTTTTCAAATGTGTTCATAAACGCCCCTCGCTTCACCAAATGGATAAATTCAGTTTAGCAAAGTTCGGGGTCGTTGTCAAACGCTGTTTTCAGGCAAGCGGAAAGCCGCTCCGTCTCCACTTGCGCAGCTCGGGAGAATCCACCTATACGCTCATCAAAAATCATCACATCTCCAGCTCCACCATCGATAAGCTGCGTCATAATAAACCGCTCAACACCACCACGATCAACGACCTCTGCCGCATCTTAAGCTGCAAAGTGGAAGACATCCTCCTCTACATCCCCAGCGATGACGACCAGATCTTATAAAGCAAACCCCGGGTATACCAAGCCATAAGAACAGTCAATATATCCCGGGATCCTATTTTACGCAAAAATGCTCCCGGTCATGCGACCGGGAGCATTTTTTATGCTTTAATATGCGATTTTCAGAAGCAACTCTTACTTGGAAGCCTCTTCAACAGCAACAGCGCAAGCAACGGTTGCACCGACCATCGGGTTGTTGCCCATGCCGACATAGCCCATCATGGCTACATGTGCCGGTACCGATGAGGAACCTGCAAACTGGGCATCCGAATGCATTCTTCCCATGGTGTCCGTCATCCCGTAGGAAGCAGGACCTGCTGCCATGTTGTCCGGATGAAGGGTTCTTCCTGTACCGCCACCGCTGGCTACTGAGAAATACTTCTTTTCCTGCTCAATGCACTCTTTCTTGTAAGTGCCTGCAACCGGATGCTGGAAGCGCGTTGGATTTGTGGAATTTCCGGTGATGGAAACATCCACGCCTTCCTTATGCATGATTGCTACGCCCTCACGCACATCATCCGCACCGTAGCAGCGGACTTCCTTGCGTTCACCCTTGGAATACGGGATTTCTTTTACAACCGAAAGTTCACCCGTGTAATAATCAAACTGTGTCTGCACATAAGTGAATCCGTTGATTCTTGAAATAATCTGTGCCGCATCTTTTCCGAGACCGTTGAGAATAACCCTCAGCGGCTTCGTGCGCACTTTGTTTGCCGATTTGGCTATACCGATTGCACCTTCTGCCGCAGCAAAGGATTCGTGTCCCGCAAGGAATGCAAAACACTCGGTTTCCTCGCTGAGAAGCATCGCCGCAAGGTTTCCGTGTCCGAGCCCGACTTTTCTGTCTTCTGCGACGGAACCCGGAAGGCAGAATGCCTGAAGGCCTTCGCCGATTGCGCGTGCCGCGTCACTTGCATGAACTGTACCTTTCTTGATTGCGATAGCCGCGCCGGCAACATATGCCCAGCATACATCCTCAAAGCAGATTGGCTGAATTTCCTTTGCGATTTTGTATGGGTCGATTCCCTTTTCTTCGCAGACTGCCTTGGCATCCTCAAGTGAAGAAATGTCGTATGCAGAAAGCACCCTGTTTATTTTTTCGATTTTTCTGTGGTAATTTTCAAATGTAATCATCTTCGGCGCCTCCTATTCCTGTCTCGGATCGATAACCTTTGCTGCTTCATCGAATCTGCCGTACTTACCGCTTGCTTTTTCGATTGCCTGCATCGGGTCTGTTCCCGCTTTGATCGCATCCATCATCTTGCCGATGTTTACATACTTGTAACCGATGATATTGTTCTCTTCATCGAGAGCAACCTCGGTTATGTATCCTTCCGCAAGTTCCAAATATCTCGGCCCCTTTGCCTTCGTGGAATAGATGGTTCCGACCTGGCTTCTGGTTCCTTTTCCGAGGTCTTCAAGACCTGCACCTACTGCAAGTCCGCCTTCTGAAAATGCCGACTGGCTTCTTCCGTATACAATCTGCAGAAAAAGTTCTCTCATCGCAGTATTGATTGCGTCACACACAAGGTCTGTATTCAGGGCTTCGAGTAAAGTTTTGCCGATGAGGATTTCTCCTGCCATTGCCGCCGAATGTGTCATGCCGGAGCATCCTATCGTTTCGACCAAAGCTTCTTCAATGATTCCGTTCTTCACATTCAGCGTGAGCTTGCATGCTCCCTGCTGAGGTGCACACCAGCCGACACCGTGTGTCAATGCCGAAATATCGCTGATTTCCTTAACCTGCGTCCATTTTCCTTCCTGCGGAATCGGAGCAGGACCGTGATATGCGCCTTTGTTTACCGGACACATGTTTTCAACTTCTTTTGTATATATCATTCTATCCTCCCATGAGAAAAATCCGCCGCCCGCAAATGAGCCGGCAGAACTGTTGATAAATATTCACATCTTCTATTTAACCACATTTCACCGAATAATTCAACACAAAACCGACTGCCTGATAATGCAAACAGTCGGTATTTTTTCCAAAATCGTTTTATACATATTTTCTCATGTATTTTAAGGCGTTTTTTTCCAGGCGCGAAACCTGTGCCTGACTAATGGATATTTCCTCGGCCACTTCCATCTGTGTTTTTCCTTCAAAAAATCGCATATTGAGTATATGCCTTTCGCGCGGAGAAAGTTTTTTCATTGCTTCCGAGAGCGAAATGTTTTCGATCCATTTGACATCCGTGTTTTTGCTGTCTTGTACCTGATCCATAACGTAGATTGCGTCCCCGTCATCGTGAAATACCGGCTCGTAGAGGGACACCGGTTCCTGTATGGATTCCAGAGCCATCACCACATCCTCTCTCTTTGCGTCCATAGCCTTTGCGATTTCAGAAACCGTCGGTTCGCGCAGAAGCTTAGCTGCCAGCTGTTCCTTGGTCTGAAGTGCTTTGTATGCAAGATCTCTCATCGACCTTGAAACTCTTATGGAATTATTGTCTCTCAGATAGCGCCTGATTTCCCCGATAATCATCGGAACGGCATAGGTCGAGAACTTAACGCCGTGACTCGTGTCAAAATTGTCCAACGCTTTGATAAGCCCTATGCAGCCTACCTGAAAAAGATCGTCCGGATTTTCCCCGCGGCCCGAAAACCGCTGTATTACGCTGAGAACCAATCTCAGGTTTCCTTTTATGAATTCATCTCTGAGCTCCTTGTCTCCCGCATGAATCTTTTCTATCATTTCCATCATTTCGCCGTCTTTGTAAAGAGGCAGTTTGGCCGTGTTCACGCCGCATATTTCAACCTTGCTTACCATAGTCCATACACCATTCCTTTTTGTTTTAGTTATGTACTGCAGCGGCGTTTTGCATACCTGCCAATTAAGACCATGCAGGCAGTCTTTGTTATGTCCGGGCTTTCGCCTCACCCGAGTTTTTTAATCTCGCGGCGAAGTCTCACTATGATTCTTTTCTCCAATCGCGATATGTAGGACTGTGAAATTCCCAATTTATCCGCAACCTCCTTCTGTGTCATTTCTTTTCCGCTTTTCAGGCCGAATCGCATTTCCATCAGTTCTTTCTCCCGCGGCTCGAGCTTTGCCATTGCTCCATACAGCAGTTTGCGGTTGACTTCCTCTTCCAGCCTGTGATAGACCACATCGTTGTCCGTCCCCAATATATCGCTCAAGAGCAGTTCGTTTCCGTCCCAATCCACGTTCAACGGCTCATCGAGACTGACTTCGCTTTTGAGCTTAGTGCTTCTTCTGAGGTACATCAAGATTTCGTTTTCTATGCATCTTGAAGCGTAGGTCGCAAGTTTGATATTTTTCTCGAGTTTAAAAGTATTCACTGCCTTGATCAATCCGATTGTGCCGATGGAAATCAGATCTTCCACATTTACACCGGCATTTTCAAATTTCTTTGCTATATAAACCACAAGTCTCAGGTTGTGCTCAATCAAAACGCTTCTTGCTTCCATGCTTCCTTTTGCGTATTCCTCCAGCATGCGGCTTTCCTCGTCGTGGCTCAGCGGCGGTGGCAGCACATCGCTTCCGCCTATGTAAAAAATTCCTTTCCGTTTCTGCCCAAATCGCAGAAAAATCCAAAGTTTCAATCTGCTTCTCATTGCATCCGCAAAGCTATGTAATCTATTCATTTGAAAGCCCCCTGTCCAAAAAATCTCTACCCAAAATCATATCGATGTCTTCAAAGTCATTCTCATAAAATGCAATCACGGCATTCCGTACTTCATTTCCCCGGTAATAAATGCTGTCGGTACGCATTCCCTCCAGCATCCCGTTTCGGCTTCCCACAGCATGAAACGGAATCAAAGCATAGCGTTCTTTGCATTTCAGTTTTTCAAGTTTCCCTGCGGCATTCTTCCCAATCAGTGCGACAGATCTGCCGCTTATCGGTTCTTTGAGGTAATTGCCGGTATCAATCATCGCTCGCAGCAAAATCGTCTGTCCTTCTATTCGAATCGCGGCCTCATCGCACAGCCCGATGTTCAGTCTGACCTGTTGTATCAACTTGACTATCAGGTATGAGAAACCGAAGGCAAGAATTCCGAAGCAGATCAGCCTCAAATAGGTCAGCGGCGGGATGTAGAGTGCTCCTGCCCCCGACACCGAAGGAATTTCCTGCCACAGCATAAGTGCCATGACACCTCCGCCCGATATCAGGGTTAGCGCCATAAAAATGGCTGTTTGGGCGAGCAACTCTTTTGCTGTTTTTGCTCCCAGTCCGAGGAAGACGGCTGACGCTGCAATTCCGACTTGCATCAAAATGCCCGCTATACCCGCCACAGGCAGAAAAATTGCAAACCCCGCCGCTCCGCACATTGCAGCTCCTATAAAAAGGCGAATGCGGGAAAACCTGCGGTTCAGAAGCTTTACCGTAAAGAAAAGCAGGATGCCTCCCGTAATAAAGTTTTCCAGAAAAAGATATTCTCCGTAAATAACCACTTGTCTACCTCGCATTACCATAATACAACACGGCCTTGGCGAAATATGTCGAAGTCAGGCACCCAAATAAAAAAACCTTCCCGGAAAATTCGGGCAAAAAAAAACGCTCGGCGGTAGAAATTTCCGGTTCCACTGCCAAGCGGATGATTTTTGTTGTGTCACTGTATGTTTGTCGGCAGGAAAAATTTCATCGCCGTGCCGCTGTCCTGCACCAAAACTTCTTTCGGCATTCCGAGCGTTCGGCACGCAATGTACAAGTCACCTGCAGCCCCCGTGAAGTTAAAAATCTGTATCATATACAAATACCACCAGTACTGCGGTGCGTTTGTCGAAAGTTCCGAAAGCATGATTGCAATCACAATTCCCCAAATGACAAGCGGGGCAAGCGCGATTGTCACATAGGCGGTTTTACCGAAAAAACAGCTGCTTCCGGCATAAAACATGCCTTTTTTGAGGTCTTTTCCGTAAAAAGGTGCAGTTCCGCTGAACATTTTAATAAAGAATCCATGAACACCCTCGTGCACAAAAAGGTAAACGACCATGCCCATTATCATTCCCCCGGCGGCAAAGGCAATCCGAAAGGCTTCCATCTGAAAGGCTTCGGAAACGGGATGTCCGGAAAGGAGGATTCCCCACAAAACCATGCCAAGCGTAAGCAGAACCACAAAGATTGCCATCACTTTCATCGCTTTTCCGGCGAGGTCGACCGTTTCGTACAGTTCATACCCTCGCGGCAGTCTTTCATGTGCAAAATCTTTCATTACCTAAGTGCCTCCAATACGGCTTCCTGCATTTGGCCGGAAGCGATCACGCCCTTGTGAAGTACCGGCTTTTTGTCCAAATCGCAAAGCCCGTACGGAATTGCAACGCCCGTCTTCTCCGCAAGTGCCTTGACATATTCAAATCCGTCCTTGCATGTGCCGATTCCGCAGGCCTTTGCAACGCTTTCCGCAAATTTATATGCGCTCGCCGTCGATGCGATTACCGTAGGTGTCTTGTCACCCGTTTCTTTCACATAGTCCTCATAAACCTTGTATGCAACCGCCGTATGCGTGTCCATGAGGTAGCCGTTTTCAGACCACATCTTCGCAATCGCGGCAACCGCGTCTTCCTCCGTGCAGAATCCGCCGTAGAAATCACCGAGTGCCGCTTTAACGCTTTCGGAAACTTCGTAGCGTTTGCTGCTTTCCAAGGATTTCATCCATTCCGCAATAAGATTTCCGTCTCTGCCACTCAAAAGATACAGCAGTCTTTCGAGGTTACTGGAAATCAGAATGTCCATTGATGGTGAGTTCGTGCAGTAAAAACTTCTGACTTCGCTGCGGATATCGTAAACCCCGCTTCTGATGAAATCCGTCAAAACCTTGTTGTCGTTTGACGCACATATGAATTTGTTTACCGGAATCCCCATCAGTTTTGCATAATATGCTGCCAGAATGTTTCCGAAATTTCCGGTCGGAACTGTTACGTTCATCGGTTCGCCGGCCTTGAGGGTTCCGTCCGCCACAAGTTTCAAATAGCTGTATACATAATATGCCACCTGCGGCACAAGTCTTCCGACATTGATGGAGTTTGCTGAGGAAAGCTTGATTCCCATTTCGGCAAGTCTGCCGGCAAATGCGTCATCCGCAAAAATTTTCTTAACCCCGGTCTGTGCGTCGTCAAAGTTTCCGCGAATCGCAAAAACATGGGTGTTCGCACCGGTCTGGGTTATCATCTGTCTTTCCTGCACCCGGCTTACACCTTCAGACGGGTAAAACACGATAATCTCAGTTCCCGGTACATCCGCAAAGCCTTCGAGTGCGGCCTTTCCCGTATCTCCGGATGTTGCCGTCAAAATGCAGATTTTGGATTTTTCGCCTTCTTTGCGGCAGGCGGTCGTCATCAGATACGGCAGGATTGACAGCGCCATATCCTTGAATGCCGCAGTCTTGCCGTGGTAAAGTTCCAGGAACCGCGCTCCTCCCGCCTGCTTCAGTTCGACAATGTCGGGTACCGTGAATTTTGAATCGTACGCACCCTCGATGCAGCTGTGCATTTCTTCCTGCGTAAAGTCATCAAAAAACGCTCCGATTACCTGAAAGGCAACATCTTTGTATCCAATTTTTCCGGCGGCCATCCGCGCTGCCGCCTCCGCAATGTCAAACGGCAGCGCAGGGACTTGAACCGGCACATAAAGTCCCTTATCCGCGGCAATGCCGCGGATGATGGCCTGCGCTCCGGTCATTCTGTCTAAACTGCCGCGAGTACTCTCATATAACATTCTGTTTCCTCCTATTTAAAAAAGCCGACTTTGCCTGCCCCATACCGGGCAGGGGCAAAATCGGCTGTCTGATTTGATTTTTTAAAGCGTGGCGAATGAATTACTTCAGCTTTGCAACCATTTCACCGGCCTTCACCTGCTGTCCCTCGGAAACATAGATTCTTTCAACAACTCCGCCTTCTCTTGCGATGATGTTTGTTTCCATCTTCATGGCCTCGATTACAGCAATCGGCTGGTTGGCAGCGACCGTTTCGCCTTCCTTAACGAGCACCTTGATGATGTTGCCCGGGATATTAGCGCCGACTTCCATCGGATTGTCTTCATTTGCATAAAGAACCGAGTTGGAAGAGTTTACGGTTACTGTTTTGTCTTTAATCTTTATGATACGGCGGTTTCCGTTAACTTCGAAAATTGCTTCGCGGAAGCCGTCATTGTCAACCGGACGAACCTCCTGAAGTTTAACCATGAGATTTACGCCGTCTTTAACCTTAACTTCGCAGGTTTCACCTTCTTCGAGTGAGTGGAAGAAGATATCCGAACCCATGTAACGGAAGGATCCTTCCTTGCGGATGGACTTGATGTAATCCTCGAATACCTTCGGATACAGAGCATAGGAAATGACTTCTCTGTCGGTTCCTTCGAGTTCCAGCTCATCCTGCAATTTCTTTCTGATTGCTTCGAAATCTTCCGGTTCCAGGAGTTCTCCCGGTCTGCAGGTAATCGGCTTTTTGTCCTTGAGAACAACTTTCTGAATGTCTTCCGGGAATCCGCCTTCCGGCTGTCCCATCATACCTTCGAAGTAGGAAACCGTGGAATCCGGGAAGTCGATGTTTGCACCCTTTTCCACGATGTTTTCCGGAGTCAGTCCGTTCTGAACCATAAAGATTGCAAGGTCGCCTACAACCTTTGATGACGGTGTAACCTTTACGATATCGCCGAGCATCATGTTTACAGCCTTGTACATATCCTTTACTTCTTTCAGCTTGTGGCCGAGACCGAAGGATTCAACCTGTGCCTGAAGGTTGGAGTACTGACCTCCCGGAATCTCATACTTGTAGATTTCAGCGGAAGCGGTCTGAAGCTCGGATTCGAATTCTTTGTATACCGGACGAACATCTCTCCAGTATTCACTGATTTTCTGAAGTCCGTCCGAATCAAGGCCTGTATCTCTGTCGGAATTCTGCAGGGACGCAACGATGGAGTTGAGTGCCGGCTGCGATGTAAGTCCGGACATGGAGTTAAATGCCGCATCCACGATGTCAACGCCTGCCTGTGCTGCCATAAGCACGGTAGCAACTCCGTTTCCGGAAGTGTCGTGCGTATGCAGATGAATCGGAATACCGATTTCCTGCTTGAGCGTTCCGATCAGCTTCGAAGCAGCGGTTGGCTTGAGAAGTCCCGACATATCCTTGATGCCGAGGATGTGAGCCCCGCGTTTTTCGAGTTCTTTTGCCATTCTTACATAGTAATCAAGCGTGTATTTGGTTCTGGACGGATCCAGAATATCTCCGGTATAGCAGAGGCAAGGTTCCGCGATCATGCCCTGATTGAGAGTTTCGTCAAGTGCAACTTCCATGCCCTGAATCCAGTTGAGTGAGTCGAAAATACGGAATATGTCGATTCCGGATTTTGCAGACTGTTTTACAAACTCACGGATTACATTGTCCGGATAGTTCTTGTATCCAACGGCGTTTGCACCTCTGATAAGCATCTGCATGAGGATGTTCGGGCACCTTTCGCGAAGCACTTCGAGTCTTTCCCACGGATCTTCCTTGAGGAAACGGTACGCCGTATCAAAGGTAGCTCCGCCCCACATTTCGAGTGAGAAAAGCTTGCGTCCGTATACGGAAACCGCCGGAGCGATTTTTTCCATATCAACGGTTCTTACGCGGGTAGCCATGAGGGACTGCTGGGCATCACGCATAGTGGTATCTGTCACAAAAAGTCTCTGCTGTTTTCTTACCCACTGTGTAAAGTCCTTTGCGCCCATTTCGTCGAAAAGCTGTTTGGTTCCTCTGCCCTGAAGGTCCGCAATTTCTTCGCTCTTGAACTTCGGGAATACCGGTACGTTGTAGCTTCTCTTCCTGCCTTTTGTTTCGTTTACAAACTTATTGCCGAGGAATTCAATGACTCTCAGTTCGGTATCCTGTACCTTGCCGATGTCAAGCAGGTCCGGAGTGTTTGCGATAAATCCGGTATCACATTCACCTGCGGCAAAAGTCGGGTGATTCAGTACATTGAGCATGAAAGGAATATTCGTCTTTACGCCCTTGATGATGGTTTCACCGAGTGCACGGATAGCCTTTCTTCTCGTATCGTCAAAATCTCTTCCGAACGATGTTACCTTAAGAAGCAAGGAATCGTAGAACGGCGTGATCGTGGATCCCTGGAATCCGTTGCCGCCGTCAAGTCTGATTCCGAATCCGCCCGGTGAACGGTAGGATTCGATTGTTCCTGTATCCGGCATGAAGTCGTTTGCCGGATCTTCCGTAGTGATTCTGCACTGGATTGCGTGTCCGGTAACCTTGATGTCGTCCTGACCCTTGATTCCGATTTCCCTGCTGTCGAGTCTGTGACCCTCTGCAATAAGAATCTGTGCCTGCACGATGTCGATTCCCGTAACCATTTCCGTTACGGTATGTTCAACCTGAATACGAGGATTCATTTCGATGAAATAATGCTTGCCTGTCGTGTGGTCAAGCAGGAATTCAACCGTACCTGCGGAGCGATAACTTACTGCCTTTGCGATTTTAATCGCGTCTTCACAGATTGCGCTGCGCTGCTCATCGGTCAGGCAGAGCGCCGGCGTAAATTCGATAACCTTCTGGTGTCTTCTCTGGATGGAGCAGTCACGTTCATAAAGATGAACGATATTGCCTTCCTTGTCACCCAAAATCTGCACTTCGATGTGCTTTGGGTTCTCAAGGTACTTTTCAATGAAAATATCGTCAATGCCGAAAGCTTTCGCTGCTTCGGAACGCGCGGAACGGAACTGTGGAAGAAGTTCTTCTTCGCTTCTTACGATTCTCATTCCTCGTCCGCCGCCGCCGGCAGCTGCCTTGAGCATAACGGGATAACCGCATGAATTTGCGAATTCCAATGCTTCGGCTTCTGTTTCGATTGCTTTCTCAACGCCCGGAACTGTAGGAACTCCCACGGAGTGCGCTACGATTTTGGACTGAATTTTGTCCCCGAGGCTGTTCATCATTTCTGCCGTAGGCCCGATAAATTCGATTCCGGCATCGGCACAGGTCTTTGCAAATTCTTCATTTTCAGCCAGAAATCCGTATCCCGGATGAATTGCGTCTACACCCTTTGCCTTTGCAAGGGCAATGATTTCGTCGATGCTGAGATAAGCGCCGACCGGAGTTTTGCCCTTTCCGATTTGATAAGCTTCATCGGCTTTTGTTCTGAATAAAGAATTTTTGTCTTCTTCGGAATAAATCGCAACCGTTCGGATCCCAAGCTCTCTGCATGCTCTGAAAACTCGGATTGCAATCTCGCCTCTGTTGGCAACAAGCACTCTTTTGAATTTTTTGATTTCTCCCATTTCTTCCTCTCTCCTAAAAAAATTACTTGACCATGTGAATATCCATCTGCGGATATGGTATGTTTATGTCTGCTTCGTCAAAAGCAATCTTAACCTGCTCCTGCAGGTAATATTTTACACCCCAGTATTTCGGGGTTTCGCACCAGACTTTGAATTCAATTTCAATTGCACTGTCCCCATGTGCCGAAACTCCGAAAAACGGCTCCGGTGTTTTAAAAACATCCGGGCACGACTCTGCGACAGCCAAAAGCGTGTCTCTCACCTTTGAAAGGTCCGAATCATAGCCCACTGTGAACTTAAAGTCCACTCTTCTTGTTTCCTCTTTCGTGTGATTCACCAACACCGATGAGGTTATCGCACCGTTCGGAACCGCAATTATTTTGTTGTCATATGTTTTCAGGGTTGTAACCATAAGGTCGATTCCCTGAACGACTCCGGATGCTCCCGCAGTTTCAATAAAATCTCCCCGGATAAACGGCCGGTTGATCAAGATGATGATGCCGCTCGCTACATTTCCCAGGCTGTCCTTCATCGCAAGAGCGATTGCTGCACCTCCCGCTCCGAGCACCGTTACAAGCGGAGCTGTCGGTACGTGGAGGCAGGTAAGCACTACGATAAAAATCAGCACATACACCACATATTTCAACGTGTTCAGCAAGAATTTATATACCGACTCATCCAGCGAACTTTTGTCGAGGAGTTTCCGTGCAACCTTCAGTATGATTTTGGTGAGCAGTATTCCCACAATAAGCACAAGAAGTGCCAGCAGAATATCCTTTCCGTATTGCAGGAGTGCCTCCCATGTTTTTTCCGTAATTTTCATTGCGGTTTCACTCCTTTCCCTTGTTCGTGCAAAACTTATTCCGCGTAAACCCTGCCGCTTCTTCTTCTTTCAAGTTCGTGCAGGAGTTTCTTTCTCAGTCTGATATCGTCAGGCGTGATCTCAACAAGTTCATCGTCGTTTATGAATTCCAGGGCCTCTTCAAGGGTGAAGGTTCTCGCAGGACTGAGCTTAATCGCCTCATCCGAACCTGCCGCACGCATGTTGCTCACTTTCTTTGCCTTGCATGGGTTTACAACCATGTCGTCGTTTCTTGAATTCATACCCACAATCATGCCTTCGTAAACCTTGGTTCCCGGTTCCACAAACATCTGAACTCTCTCTCCGATGTTGAAAAGCGCATAAGGTGTGCAGACTCCCTCTTCCTGTGCAATCGCAACGCCGTTTACGCGCTGAGGAATTTCGCCCTTATACTCGTCGAAGGAGTCAAATCTTCTGACCATCGTTCCTTCGCCTCTCGTATCATTTATGAATTCGCTTCTGTAGCCGAGAAGGCCTCTTGTCGGCACAAGATATTCTATGCGCGAAAAACCGTTTTCGCCTGACATTTGCTTCATTAAGCCTTTTCTCATATTCAATTTATTAATAACCGTTCCGGCATATTCGTCCGGCACAGATATAACGACTTCTTCAATCGGTTCCAGTGGCTTGCCGTTTTCGTCGCGATGCAGAATCACCTCCGGTTTTGATACCGCAAGCTCATAGCCCTCACGTCTCATATTTTCGATCAGGATGGAAAGGTGCAGCTCACCTCTTCCCGATACCTTGAAGCAGTCCGTAGAATCCGTTTCCTCAACGACAAGTCCCACATTTACTTCCAGTTCCTTATTCAGTCTTTCTCTTATGTGTCTGGAAGTTACAAATTTGCCGACCTTGCCCGCAAACGGGGATTTATTTACCATGAAGTTCATGGAAAGTGTCGGCTCTTCGATGTGTATCATTTCCATCGGCTGCGGGTCTTTCGGATCGCAGATTGTTTCGCCTATCGAAATGTCGGATATGCCGGATACCACAACGATATCTCCGCAATGGGCTTCCGGTACGGCCGTACGCTTCAGTCCTCTATATACGAACACCTGATTTACCTTGCGGGAAACGATGCTCCCGTCCGCCTTTGCAACCGCAACGGTCTGACCTTCCTTAATGGTTCCCTTGGTGACCCTGCCGATTCCCAGTCTTCCGATATAGTCGTCATAAGCAAGCGTCGAAACCTGGAACTGCAGCGGTTCTTCATCAAGATCCGGATAAGGACTGCAGTGTTCGATGATTGTGTCAAACAGCGGTGTAAGGTCCAGTCCGCCGTAACCCGCCGGGCTCTTCTTAATCTTGGCATCGCCTTCTCCAACCAGAACGCCGAGCGCATCCTTCGGATCCTTAACGGCAATCCCCTGACGCGCGATTCCGTACAAAATCGGGAAGTCGAGCTGGTCGTCGTTTGCCTCAAGATCCATGAAAAGTTCGTAAACCTCATCAACAACCTCGTCGATTCTGGCATCCTTCTTGTCCAGCTTGTTTATAAACAAAATAGGGTTGATTCCCTGTTCCAGCGACTTTTTCAAAACAAATCTCGTCTGCGGCATAGGGCCCTCACTGGAATCCACGAGAAGGATAACGGTGTCCACCGTTTTCATGATACGCTCAACCTCGGAACTGAAGTCCGCGTGCCCCGGAGTGTCCACGATATTAATCTTTACATCGTTATGCATAATTGAACAGTTCTTGGAGTAAATCGTGATTCCTCTTTCTCTTTCGATATCATCACTGTCCATAACGCAGTCGACCACCTCTTCGTTTGCTCTGAAAACGCCGCTCTGATTCAAGAAAGCGTCTACCAAAGTTGACTTTCCGGCATCGACATGGGCGATCACAGCTATATTTATAATCTTTTCTTTTTGACTCATTGCATATTCCTTCTTTCGTTGAAATTTTAACAATTTCGCGTAAATCTTAATAACAATTTATTGTATCATAACAAACCGGAGCTTTCAAGCCCCGGCGTTTAATATTTCGGTTTTTTGCAGCAGGGTTTACACCCTGTATTTTCTGATAATTGCTTCCGCAGCTCTGATTCCGTCCACGGCGGCGGAAGTAATTCCTCCGGCATATCCCGCACCCTCTCCGCACGGATAAAGTCCATCAAGAATCACCGTTTCCGCTTCGTTTTGCATTTGTCCCTGCATACTTTCGTCTCTTATGATTCTGACCGGCGACGAACTCCTTGTTTCCACCGCGGTAACAATGGCAGCATCGTCATCGAAGCCCTTGATTTTCTTTCCGAGATGCGGCATGGCCTCGCGGAATGCCTGTGCCGCAAATTCCGGCAGGGATCCTTCGACTTCGGGTGCTTTTGAATCTCTGAGCCTGCCCCAGGTTGACTTCGGAGCGTGATAATTCCCGCCTCCGTTTTGGAATGCAAGTCTTTCGTATTTTTCCTGGAATTCTACGCCTGCAAGCACATCTTCCGAGCCGAAATCCGTCACACGGACATCGCACAGCAAAGCACTGTTTGCGGCTCCGCTCGCTCTGTCCCGATAGCTCATTCCGTTTGTCACAACACCGCCTTCCTGCGAAGATGCGACTATGACTTCTCCTCCGGGGCACATACAGAAGGTGTACACGCCTCTGCCGTTTTGGCATCTGTGATTTATCTTGTAATCTGCCGGCGCAAGTCCCAGCTCGCCTGCCGGCGCACCGTATTGGGCACGATCAATAAGTTCCTGCGTATGCTCAATTCTGACACCGATTGAAAACGGTTTCTGCTGCATGCAGATCCCCTTTGCACTGAGCATTCGGAATGTGTCTCTGGCACTGTGGCCGAGTGCGAGCACAACCGGTCCACATTCCATGGTTTCCTCTCCGCAGTATTTCCCCTCATCGTCAATCTGTTTTATGAGGATGGAGGACAGTGCCGCCCCGCCGGGCATGGACCGAATGTTCATATCGTACATCTGCGAATTAAAACGCACTTCTCCGCCCAGCCGTATGATTTCTTCGCGAATGTTCTTCACGGCCTCCCTCAGTATATCCGTACCGACATGCGGTTTCTGCTTGTAAAGAATATCGTCCGGTGCCCCTGCTTTTGCAAGTTCTTCGAGGACCTTTGCGATTCTGAAGTCCTTCGTTCCGGTTGTCAGCTTGCCGTCACTGAAAGTTCCGGCTCCGCCTTCGCCGAATTGCACATTCGACTGAGGATTGAGCCGTCCCTCTTCCCAGAATCTTCTCACCGATGCAGTTCTGTCTTCGACTTTCTGTCCCCGCTCCAAAACAATCGGTCTGTATCCTGCCTGTGCAAGAATCAGAGCAGCAAACATTCCCGCAGGCCCAAATCCGACGATTACAGGTCTTTTCTCAAGTTTCGGAGCCGTATCATCGGGCTGCGGAAACCGATATGTTGTGTCGGGCGTCATTTCGAGTTTTATCTTTCCGTCAGAAGCCAGTCTTGCCTTTTTTGACGGATTCTTTTTGGATACTGCAACAAAATCCACCGAATAAACCAGATAAATATTCTTTTTGTCTCTGGCATCAATGGACTCCTTTGCGATTTTCCAGTCTTTTATTATCAAATCGCTTCTGCCGAGTTTTTTGAGAACTTTCTGCGGCAGAAGATTCCGGCTTTCTCCGGGTCTGAGTTTAATTTGGTGTATTCTGTACATATGTTCCCCCCAAAGCGATTTCAGAAACAGTGCTTAAACTTCGGCAGCAATCGCCTTGCCTGCAAGGATTCCGGTCAGCCATGCGTGATGAAGGTTAAAACCCCCGCACGGTCCCGCATAATCCGTCACTTCACCGCTGAAATACAGTCCCGGAACAATTTTAGATTCCATTGTCCCTGCTGTGATTTCCTCTGCGGCAACTCCCCCGCAGGTTATCTGCGCTTCCTTCCAGCCCTTGAGCCCGGTAACCGGAATTTCAAAATTTTTGATTGACCGCACGGTCTTCACAATTTCCTCTTCCGTAAGATCCGCAATCCGTTGTTCCGGCAAAATTCCCCCGCGCGATACGACCGCCTCCGCAAGCGGATATTTGATTAGGCTTTTGAGCGCGTCACACACGCTGAGGCCTTGCTTTGTCTGCATTGCTTTCATGTATGCCGTCAGCCCCTTTTCGTCGCAGAAAGGAGCAAAATCAGCCGCAATCACATAGCCGTCAAAAGACATGCTGCCATGCGGTTTCATGTGGTTGGAAAGGTTCATGACGCATATTCCGGAAACGCTGTCGCTTCGGAACTGAATTTCTCCTTCCTCGCTGAAAAGCTGCTTTCCCTCAAACTTAAGACATACCTTTGCTTTGGCGCGCACGCCTTTCAGCGTCCGCAGCTCCTTCATCTCCGTGCATACCGCGGTAAGCCCCGGTGCCGGAGGCGTAATTCCATGTCCGAGCCTTCTTGCCATGACATAACCGTCTCCCGTCGTTCCCATGGACGGATAAGACTTACCGCCGGCTGCGATGAGCAGTTTCTTTGCATACACGGTGCGTTCCGCACCTTTTTCTTCAACCAAAAGAAGGAAGCCGCCCTCAGGGCACGCTTCCACCTTCTTTACTTCACTGTCTAATCTAATTCGCACGCCTGCTGAAACGGTCTCTTCCGTAAGGAGAGAAGCAAGCTGCCCCGCATCTTCACTGCAAGGATAGAATCTTCCGCTCTCATCTTTGCGAAGCATGATTCCGTTCTCGCTGAAAAAACCAAAAACAACATCCTTGTTCTCGCAAGCTTCGTTTGAAAGATTGCATCTTCCGTTTCCCGTTGCGGCAAGTTTCTTTGCCGCGCGTTCTTTCTTCTCAAGCACAAGAACAGAAGCTCCCGGCTTATATTTTTTTACCGTCAGTGCCGCTGCAAGTCCCGACGCACCTGCACCTATAATTGCAGCATCATAATTACTGATTTGCTTCATTTTCGGCTTCCTCGGTACCCGGCTTCGGTGCCATGGTTACATCCAATAATTCTTCCGGTGTTTCCTCGATAACCTTAACCTCTGCCTTCGCTTCCTTCGCAACCTTGATTGCTTCCTTTGCAGCCTCGTGTGCTTCTTCTGCCTTAGCCGCCGCTTCCTGCAGAATTTCTTCCTTGGTCTTAAGGAAATCCGGTTTCAAGATGATAATCATTGCGCCGATATGGAAAATATTGAATCCCTGCACAACGATGCACAGTCCCACCATCGTAAGTGTCGCAAGATTGAAAATATCCGCATCGAAGAAAACGTAAATTCCGGCAATCAGATTCAGCAGGCCGATTGCCAAATGGTCATAAAACATTCTGTCGCGCTTCTCCATGTTTTCCCATGCCGTTACGAAGTTTCTCACTCCGGTTGTGATTACCCAAAGTCCGAGAACCATCGGAACAACGGCATCCGCCGAAAGCTTATTCAAAAGAATCAAGCCGCCGAGCAGGAAGGTAGTCATTCCGTCGATGAGAATCCACGTCCTGTCGTCCTCATCTCCTCTGTAACTGTTGTAGGAAAGGCATTCCACGATACCTCCCAAAATAAATAAAATTCCGATAATAAACGCAACCGACATAAACGTAATCCCGCCGTTTGCGATTAAATATATTCCAGCACCCATGAAAAGGATACCTGTAAGCATTGTTAAAATTCTCAAAGTTTCATCCTCCTTGTATATCTACCATTATACTTTGAAAACGCTTTCAAGTCAAGAAAGGGGCTTTTTCTTCACAAAATATACAAAAATATGTTATACTGGAATCGAAAGGAGGCACGCGATGGACAGAGTCATTCTGCATTGTGACATGAACAGTTTCTTCGCTTCGGTTGAGCTTCTCGAGCACCCGGAGCTACGCTCAAAACCCGTTGCGGTATGCGGAGACCCGGACAGCCGCCACGGCATCATACTCGCAAAAAACGAAGCTGCAAAGAAGTATGGAATTAAAACTGCAGAAACCATCTGGCAGGCACGGAAAAAATGTCCAGGTCTTGTTTTGCTGCCCCCACACATGAATAAGTATAGGCATTACTCTCAGGAGCTTAACAAAATCTATCAGCGCTACACGGATCTAGTTGAACCGTTCAGCATCGATGAATCATGGATGGATGTAACCGCAAGCCTTAATCTTTTCGGAAGCGGCAGACAGATTGCGGATGAAATCCGGCAAACGGTAAAGAAAGAACTCGGTCTGACGCTTTCCGCCGGAGTTTCTTTCAATAAGATCTTCGCCAAAATGGGCTCGGAATACAAAAAACCGGATGCCACCACGGAAATCACGCGCGAGAATTACAAAGAGCTTCTTTGGCCGCTCGATGCGGGAGAACTGTTTTTTGTCGGAAAAGCTTCCGCCCAAAAGCTCAGAAACATCGGAATCAAGACCATCGGCGACATCGCCGCAAGCAGCCCCGATGCCCTTTCGGCTCTCCTCGGAAAGGTCGGCAGGTCTCTGTGGGAGCACGCCAACGGGATTGACGATTCTCCGGTCATGCATTTTGCCCACCGTGAAAAAATCAAGTCTGTCGGAAACGGAAGCACATTCAGACGCAATCTCACAAGCGAAGAAGATATTCGGATTGCCGTCACCGCCCTTTCCGATACCGTGAGCAGCCGCCTCCGCAAGTATGCGATGAAGGCGAGCGGGATAAAAGTCGATATAAAGGACCCGGATCTGCGGGTAACTTCGCGTCAAAAGCAACTCTTTGCACCTACAAATCTCAGCTCCGATTTTGTCAAAGCTTCCATGGAAATCATACACTCCATGTGGCGGGAGGGAATGCCTGTGCGTCTGATTACCATCACCGGCATCTATCTGGTTGACGAGACGGAAGACACCCAGCTCAGTTTATTCGGCGGCAGTGAACAGACCCGCAAAAAAAGCGAGACCTTGGATCATGCCATGGATCTGGTCAGAGAAAAGTACGGTTCCTCTTCCATCGGGTTCGCTGCAGTGCTTGGCAACGACCTCGGCGTGGGGGTCGGCACCTCACCGCACGAAAAGAAGTCGCAAAAAAAATAACGGCAGAGTCAATCTGCCGTTTCGTTTTCTGTTTCTTCTTGATTTATTTCCTGACCGCTCAATATTCGGACCGCCTGCACTCTGTTTGAAGCACCGAGCTTCCTATACAGGTTTGAAGCATGCACCTTTACCGTATTCGGAGACAGGAACATTTCACCCGCAATTTCTTTGTTGTTCTTTCCTTCCAGTATATAAAGGGCGATTTCCCTCTCGCGCTCACTGAGCTCATATTTTTCAAATATTTCCTCTGTGCAGCTTTCCTTCGCGGCGTTTCTTTCTCCACTTCCCCGGGGTGTCATAAAGAACGATTCCCAGAGAAATACGAGATTTACCGTATTGAATAACAGCCAAAATACGATGTATACAATTTCATCATCGGGCACAAAATCATATTTCGTCCTCTGATCAATGATCGTAACCGTTGTAACAACGCAGAGAATAACGCAAACAAAATTGTACAGCAGCATATTGATATATGCCCTTCTTCCCTCTCTCTGCTTAAAGTTCCTGAGATATTTCAGCCCGAGAACCAAAACAATTACAATCGGGATCATATTCAGAACAAACATGGTAATTGCATAACTGAATTCACTCGTATATATATCCGCAAAGGAATGGATGCTGTCGCCGAAAAGCACAGACATTCCGATGATGACAAAAGCAAGATCCAGCCATTTCGGTTTTTCGCTTCCCGCCATCCTGCGTTCCACATCAAGCAACGCATATAAAAAGCCGACTTCCAGTACATTTTCAAAGATATAAATCCACTGAACGCCTTCTTCTTTCAACAGCTCAGCTAAAAAGACCGACAAAAAATCGCAGAAATTATAAACGAGAACCAATGCCAAAAAGAATGTCATGCTGTTTTGGAGCATCATTTGGCTGCTTGCTTCAAGCTGTTTTCCTTTTGCGGTAATCTGCACCATCAGAGCACTGACGCCTATAATAATCGTTGCTATGTATCCGAGTCCTATGTATTCATACATTCTTCTACCTCATCCCTTTTGTCATTTTATTTTAAACTATACCATTACCGTATAGTCAATAAAAAAGAGAGAATTTTTACAGAATCTTTATTCCAGCTCCTGCATTTTGCTTGTAACCGAAAAGACCAAGCACAAGGCTCGGTCTTCTCGGCTTTATTCTTTATTTAACTAATATATTAAGGAGAACTTTCATGATTCTCTCTTAATTACTGTAATTGTTACGTCTATCCGTAAAATTAAGCTTCGAGTGCCTTTAACGCAGCCTGCTTTTCAGCTTCTCTTTCGTCCAAGACCTTCTGATATTCTTCATCCGTCAGCTTAGTCATTGTGATTCCTGTGTATC
>ENA-ORRN01001001-ORRN01001001.1-human-gut-metagenome-genome-assembly--contig:-NODE-1001-length-20863-cov-3.602316_pt1 | contig 20863 bp, 31 predicted proteins | sample MGYA00242174_ERZ509132 | MGnify/ENA primary metagenome ERZ509132 (study PRJEB26280, sample SAMEA2338671) | human gut metagenome | biome: human gut; feature: human-associated habitat; material: faeces... | reverse complement strand
ACGAAGGTAAAGGAAAGGGACATACTAGTCAATACGCCAATTTTGGAAGCTTACAAAATAACTTTACATACTTTTATCTTGATTTTATTCGTATTCGGACCTTTATGTATTTGGATGCTTGTCATCTTCATTTTCTATGACTTCTTCAGATGTTTTTTTTGATAATAGACCAATAGGAGTAAAACTTAATGAGGTATTATATTTAGGATAAATTTCTTCTATATCTTTGGGAGCATCGAGTGCTGCATGAACTTCTCCTCCAGATCTTAATAGTTTGACCAGTTCTGTGATGGATACAGTTATTCTTCCACATCTTTCATTGTCAATATCATTGCTTTCCCCTGATTGAAAGAATTTTTTTTCTATATTTTCGGCTTCCCTCCTTGCCTTCTTCTGTATAAACTCTTTTTCATGAAGTTCTGTTATTTTTATTTCGTTGTCAAGCTTTAATGCCTTCAATTCCTCATAAGTTTTTAAAAGAGATAACACTCCTTTTGTTACCGCATAGGCTGATGAAACAATAACACCTATCAGCTTTACTGCGTCTATTATTCCTACATCTATAATAAGCCAATATGAACCGTAGTCAAATTGCTTTACTTTTATATTACCTCCAATTTCGGAAACTACCTGTGACAATGCTTTTTTTACGCATATAGCAGAAGCAGAAAAGTCTGACAAATCGTTTATTTGAGGAAGTTTTATGTTAACTGTTGTCTCACTACTTTCTTCAGGGAGATAATTATTAATCCATTTATTCATAAAATCAATGATTAATAACATTTTGTCAAACTCTTTTTTGTAAATATTATATCTGCTAGAGTCTATACTAATTTTGTTAACTACAGAAGACAACAATTCCTTGTAAATCTTTTCATTTGGATTTTCTACGTCCAATATTCCAGAATCATATAAAGCTTGTACACCAGTTTTTGTTTGAATTAGATTATCAATAAAATAGTAATTACCACTATTACTTAATGCAGGCTTAAAATTGTCAGATGCTATTTGAATATGTCTTTTTATATCAATCAGTCTCATTTCTAATTAATTATTAAAATTACTTTTATCAAAAGTCACTTTACCTTCATTATTTATGTAAAAGAATACATTTTGGTATCTCAATATTTATCAAGTCTTTTCTTTTTTTATAAAAGGATAAAGACTTGATATCTTATCTATTTTATACTTTAAATTTTGCTCTTCTTCTTGTGACATGTATTTAGACTCTAAATTCCAGTATCTAATTCCTTTTAAATAAGCTTTTATTATTATATTTTCATAGTAACTATATTTTTCAGATGGATGTAATAGGAATTGTCCTAATGATGTTCTGTTACCAATATTAGAATAGTCTAATATCTTTAAAATTTCCTTTTTATATTTTTTATACGACTTCTCATAAAAACAAAGATTATTATACGATTTATTTATCATTTCATATTTATCTTGATTAGCTAAAATTGATATGGTATCAATGTTTTTTATATTAAGTCCTTCAATAAAATATTGCAATTTATTGCAATAAGAAAATAATAAATCAAATACTTCTATTTCTTTCTGTTCTTTTGTAGATATTTTATATGATTCAGATTCGGTAATTATTTTTGAAGCATAATTTCTTGCGTCATTTTCATTCATTTTTAATTTTGATTGAAAAGACTTACATAACGCTTTTTGTATTAATGATAAAAGATTCATAATAAATTTATATTACAACATATTTGTTTAATATATACTATTTATTCTACTCTTATAACTCCGACTACAAGAGCCACATGATAAATTTGACTTAATGCAAGTTCGAAGGGTTCATATTCCTTGTTATCTGATACGATGGTAACATGTTCTTTGTCTGTTCCAGGCTTGATTCGCTTGATAAGCGGCCCTTGGTCAGTATCCAGCACATAGACCTTATTCCACTGAAAGAAGAGGTCCTGAAGATTTAGACGCTTGCAGGCTACAATGTCTCCACTATTATACTTGGGATACATGCTGCTTCCTTTTACACCGATAAGAAAGTCAGCTCCCTTGAATGAAGGAATGATGTATCGGTCACATTCATATTCCATGATGGTCTGGTCATCTGTAAATGCACCGGCCATCGCATTGAGTGGAATAAGTGGTATTCCTTCAGTAGATTCAGTGCGATGAGCTACTGGTAGTTCTGTCGTTTCCTCTTTTAGCATATTCCCTTCGCCTGTTAATAACCAATTAGAATTTATATCGAAATTTCTTACGACCTTTTCAAGAAAATCTGCTTTAGGCATTACACCATTTTTGTAATTACGAATATTAGCCTCATTAACTCCTGTTTTTGAAGCTAAAACGGTATTTTTCCCATCGCATAATTCATCTACAATAAGGGTAATCCTATCGAATATTGTTTCGTCCATATATGAAAATATATATTATAAATCGAAATTAATTTCTGTATTATTTGTTTTTCTCGAAAGAAGTTTCGATATTTGCACTACTGTTCATTTGAACAGCGGCCAAAGATACGAATAAAAACTTAAAAATTGAGAATATATGAAGTATAAAATCGAAGCAACTATCGAACAACGTACCAAACTAGCGAAAACTTTTGGTACATCGACAAGAAATGTAATCTATGCATTGAATTTTGAAAGGAATAGTGAACTTGCTTTTCGTATTAGACAAGCCGCATTGAATATGGGTTGCAAAAAATACGAGATTGAAGTTACTATTAGCAAGAAAATGGTAAATGAATCGATGAAGCCTATTAAGGTATTGGATAGCAAGGGTAATGTAACGAGGGTTATCAATGAATAACATACAAGAATATGAAAACGTATAGCACTAATATGTATCTACAGCGTCTGGCTAATTACTTGGTAGCCTACGCTAAACCGTTCAGTTATGACGGTTTTACCATCGAGTTTACCGCTACTCAGCGGTTTGTGGATGATATGCAGAACATTGATAAGGTTCTGGCTAAAATTGATTTTGTTGTAAAATGATTTCACTATGGAAAGTACAAAACAAATAATAATAGAAATTACTTCTGTTGGAGAACCTTGCAAATTGGGTATGTCAGTTGATTATGTGGAAAGAACTGTATACGTAGATTACGAGAAGGTTTATTCTGATAGGATGTCGGTACGTAAGTATTGGAGTCTTGACGAATCCGACCCTATCAGAAATCTGGAAACGTCTTTGTTAGGACTTAAAAAGAGACAAAGCCGAGATGATAGCAGAACTTATACCAGCAAGTTTGTTGGCTTTTTCAAAAAGATCCGGAGAAAGCTGTTTACTAAGAAGGTCTAATTCTTGACTTAGCTTTTCGATATTGGCCTTTAGAATTTCTTCCTGAGCTTGGAATCCTCCATGGTTATAAAAATCATGAGCATTTGCTTTTATAAGGAAAAGTACATTCCCTCCTAAAAACTTTTGCTGTGTAAGAAATCCCATTTCCTCAAACTGGTCGAAAATAGCTTCTACGATGTCTGATGTGGTGTTTAGTTCTTTAGCTGTACTGTTGATATTCGTTTCAGCTCTCATGGAACCAATATTCACAATTTGTCCAAGCAATTCATCTTTTAGCTTTGGAGTGATAATAAAATTATCCATAAACATAAATGATTGATTAATACGCTACAAATGTAGCAAAAACCGTCCGGTCTGTGAAGATATGACGGTTATTTAAAAAGTAACGCTTATGAAAACAAGAAATATGCTTATCGCAATACTCGCCCTTGCAGTGGCGAACACCTTCACGGAAGGATGGCTGAATATAGACGGAATTGCTCTTTTGTCTGTGTCTCTTATCCCGGTTGTAATCAGGATGGACAAGGAAAACAGATAAACTTACACGCAGCTATAAGAACCTGCACGTTTTCAGGATGACGATTTGCTCATGATGGTTAGTTTTATTAGTTAGTAATCTTCAGTAGGTATCAAAGGGCAAAAAGATGCAGGTGGCTTAGTTTCAGGTTCGAATCCTGAAGCTGCACTAATCAGAAAAAGAATAATATGCCTCACTATAACAAGGAAAACATATTGGTAGTCACGAAAGATGAAGTCCTTCAAGCAAGAGATACGAACGGAGAACTGTTTTTCTCGAACTGGGAACATCTTAGGAAAACGCTATACCGCTATGAGAACAAGACGTGCGGCATCAAGCGTGCCGATCGTGGAGGTGGACGTGGATGTGTGGTTACCATCGTGTTCGACAGTCTTCCGCAAGAGATTCAGGACGCTATCGGCGACCCGCGCAAGAAAGAACACATCCTTCTGGATTATTTCCAAATTGACCAGTACGCAGTGGATTATTACAACAACTACCTCACTCCTACTGGAGAGCTGAAAGACTCGCAGAAACAAGCATACGTCACCACAGCCAGTCTTTTGAATGCCGGCCTTGCTCTTATTCAGGCGCGTCGTGCAGAATGGCTTAGCAAGGGAAAGAATACCGTTCGCGGGCTGGAAGCTTCTGTATGCGAAGACCTCCGCACGTTTGCACCTGTGCTTGTACGCAAGTTCCATCGCGAATACAACCTTCCGGAGAACATGATTCGTCTGCGTGAGAAACTTCGTCACTATGCCTCATTGAACGGTTCGGAGCGTTATGCTTCGCTGATTAAGGGCGTGTTCGGGAACCAGCACGCAAGCGTGAAGACACTTGCACAGATGCAGTTGCTGGAAAGCATGTTCATGAGTCAGAAGCATAAGCCTACCCCTACCGAGGTGGCCAACCAGTACGATGCGTTCCTTAACGGATACGTGGAAATCATCAACCAGGAAACAGGCGAAGTGTACAATCCGAAGGAATACGGAAAGCTCAGTCTTCGTACAATCACCTCTTATCTGGACACCTGGCACAGCAAAATCGTGACATTCAGCAAGCGTGCAGGTAACAGACAGCGATTCATTGCCGACTTTATGCCGGGAGGTTCCATGCTGAAGCCAGAATATGCAGGTAGCATCATCTCTGTGGACGACCGTAACCCTCCCTTCTGGTATGCTAAGGGAAAGCGTGTATGGTTCTACTGCGCATACGATGTCGGCGCACAGTGCTTCACGGCATGGGTGTACGGAAAGACCAAGGAAGGCATCATCGTGGATTTCTACCGCAACATCGTGCGTAATTACAAGGAATGGGGTATTCCTCTTCCTGCCGAGATAGAGTGCGAAAGCTCATTGAACGCTACTTATCGAAACAACATGCTGGCCGACGGTGGAATGTTCCAGTTTGTCCGCATGGAGGCCAACAAGGCTCGCGGTAAGTACATCGAAAGAATGTGGGAAAAGCTGCGTTACGAGACGGAAAAATCACGAAATGGATGGCTGGCACGTCCGAATTCACTTCGAGAAAGCAACCAGAAAGGAGAAGATGACTGCCCGATTATCCCGTTCGATGACATTGTGTACGACTGCCTCACGGATATTCAGAACTGGAACAACAGTCTGCATCCCGACCAGGTGAAATACAAAGGACTGACGCGCTGGGAGGTGTTCACGGAGAACCAGAACCCGAATCTTCGTCAGGAAACAAACTGGAAGATGATTCTTCCTTACATCGGATACAAGACAGAAAGCAGCTGCAACGCCGGGACCATCAAGCTACAGCGCAAAGAATTCTTCTTGGGAATCGATGGAGAAATCAGTACAGGCGATGAACTGATTCCATTGCTGGAACTGGTGGAAGGAAAGGAAGTAGACATCTACTGGCTGGACGACAACGAAGGAAATGTGATGAAAGCACTGGTTTATCTGCGAGGTGCTGACAGATGCATCTGCGAAGCCATACAGAAGCCGAAATTTCATCGTGCGAAGATAGAACAGACCGCTGACGACCGCAAGAATATGAGCCTTGTAATGGCTTACATCAACACTTTCAGCGGATATATCAGCCGGAGAAAGTCGGAAATTGACAAGGTGATGGTGATAGACCACCGCACGAATGTGGTTAACAACAAGTTTGTCATTCCCGGACTTGAACAGAAGAGACACTACGACGATGATCAGGAACCCGAAACGCTGGAAACAGAAGATTTGGAACCTGAAACGGTAGAACCGGAACAGGTGGAAGTGCTCGATGAAGGCGAAGAAGAGAACACGTTCGAAAACAATTCGAAAGCTATTCAAAAAGACGATAAACAGCTATTGATACAACAACTGACAAGTAACTTTTAAAGATATTGAACCATGATTGAAGTAAGTAAACAACTGATTGACATGTGCGTGAAAGCCTTATTGCAGGCTTCAGAAAACTATGGTGGAACCGCAACACAGTTTGCACGCAAGTATGGAATGAGCGCCAGCGTATGGAGCGAGATTAAGAACGGACGCACGGAAGGAAAGCTTTCTGCACAGAAGTGGCTGAACATTGCATCCATTCTGGGTGTACAGGTGAACAAACGCCCCTGGAAGATGGCACGTACAGAGGTTTTCAATGCAATTGAGCGCGGTGTGCTGGCTTGCAAGAACTACGGCTGGGGCATGATATTCGTCGACAAGTGCGCAATCGGAAAGACCTACAGTGCCAAGCATCTGGCCAAGACGCTGAAGAACTGCTTTTATGTAGACGGATCGCAGTGCAAGACCAAGATTCTTTTCACCCGCACGCTGGCGCAGGTTATCGGCGTCGAATCTGCCGGACGCTATCAGGATGTGAAGATGCGCATCAAGAACGCGCTGAATGTGCTCGAAAAGCCGGTGGTCATCATCGACGAAGCCGGAGACCTGGAATATAATGCATTTCTCGACCTGAAGGAATTCTACAACGCCACAGAAGGGGCGTGCGGGTGGTACATGATGGGGGCCAACGGACTTCGCAAGAAGATAACAGACGGAATCAGCCGCGAGTCGGTTGGCTTCGAGGAAATCTTCTCACGCTTCAGTGATGCCTACGCACACGTGGTGCCTACCAACAAGGATGAACAGATAGAGTTCTACCGGAAGCTGCTTACCGATGTGTTGTATGTGAACATGGAAGACAAGACCAACCTTCAGAAACTCGTGAATCAGTGTCTTGCCGTCGGAACCGGAAACAACATCACCGGCCTTCGCCGTGCAGAAAAAATGTTAATCCTTAACTCATAACGATTATGGCAAGAGCATTATCAGTGAAAAACATCTACTCCCAGCGGTTCACCACCTTGCAGATGGGAGGCGCGTATCAGGAACCGTTTGGCGAACCTTCCGACAACGGGATATGGCTTATCTACGGGAAAGAAAAGAACGGAAAGACCACATTTGCCCTCCAGCTGGCACGTTACCTCAGCACCAAGAAAAAGGTGCTGTACGTGTCGGCAGAAGAAGGCGTGGAAATGGAGTTCACACGTGCCTGTTCCCGCGCAGGAATCACGGAAAAAGACCGTAACCTCCACTTCATCGACTACGAGCCGCTGGAAGAGCTGAAGGAACGCATTTCAAAGAAGAAGTCGGCCCGCATCGTCTTCATCGACAACATTACCATCTACAACGACGAACTGAAGGGAGGCGCCCTCCGCGCATTACAGCGTGAATATCCGAATCACCTGTTTGTTTTTATCGCACACGAGGACGATACAGGAGGCGCACCTTATACCAGCAGCGGAAAGCTTTGCAAGAAGCTGGCAAAAATCATCTGTCACGTGGAAGGAATGAGTGCACAGATAGCGGGTAGATGCCCTGGGGGAACGGTCGTGGTAAACGAGGAAAGGGCCGCATTGTATTATGGAAATCAAGTAAAAGATAGCAATGAATACGACAACGAAGAAAATGATACCGAAATGGATGATTAAGAAGCTGCACGTGCTGTATGCACGCTACGGCTTGTCGGAGGAACAGCACCGCGCACTGATTCTGGAACTGACCGACGGACGCACCGACACCACCAAGGGACTTACCTATGCTGAGTCGCAGTATTTGGCTGGTTATATCACCGGGGCCAACACCACCATTCAGCCGGTAGCAAAACGATTGGTTGAGAAGTCGATTAAAAGCCAGAGAAGCGCGGTGCTGAAACGCCTTCAGCAGATTGGAGTAGACACCTCTTCCTGGGATGCGGTTAACGCTTACCTGCGCAGCCCGCGCATCGCCGGGAAGCCTCTTTACGGACTGGACAGCGAAGAGCTGTCCGCACTGATACCGAAACTTGAATCAATAAAAAGGAAACAAAATGGATGACTACGACGTAAACGACCAACGCATCAAGCGAATTGAATACATTCTTGACGAACTCCCCCGCATAGAGGAACGCATCGACCGCATCAATGCGCAGATAGGAAGCCGAGAAATGACGGGAAATCAGTTCCGGTCGCTTGTGGCAGAAAGAAGCACCCTCGTTAAGAGGTACAATGAATTGAATCGCGAGGCGAAAGAAAACTACCGCCTGGTGACAGGAATGGAAAAAGGAGACATAACATATAGCACGGAAGGAGCATTATGAGGAAGAAATACAGAGTGTGGAGGGTGGTGATTAACGTACTTGGCCACCACCTGGCAGTAAGGTGCCGCCACGATACGGACAACCTTAGCGAAGTAAGAGCATATTACATGCGAATCTATAGGAACAGAGGGCCTATACGGCTTTATTATACAGAATTTAATTAACCCTTAAAAACAAGTGATTATGATTGATTTAAAAGCATTGACCGCAGAACAGAGAGCAGCACTGAAAGCACAGTTGGAAGCAGAAGAAAAGGCCGAAAAAGACCGTGTACAGAACGAACGCGAAGCCTACAAGCAGCTTGTAGACCAGACCGTGCAAAGCAACGTATCGAAGTTGCAGAATCTATCCAGCGAAATGGAAAGACTGAAAGAAGAAGTCTTCACCGAGTTTGCAACCCTTATCAAGACAAAGAACGAACTGTTCAAGACGAAATCCGACCGTCAGAGCGACACTTTCACCACAGCCGATGGTACAATGTCCATCACGCTTGGGAATCGAGTAAACGAAGGATGGGACGACACGGTAGAGAATGGCATCGACAAAGTGAAGGCATACCTGAAGACGCTGGCCAAGGATGAAAACAGCGCGGAACTTGTGCAGGTTGTCATGGGCCTTTTGGCCAAAGACCGAAAGGGAGCGTTGAAAGCAAACAAGGTGCTCGAACTGGAGAAGCTGGCGGCCACCAGCCGCGATGCAGACTTTATCGACGGTATCAACATCATCAAGGCTGCATACCGTCCGGTACCTACCTGTCAGTTCATCCAGGTTACGCTGAAGGATGAAGAAGGAAAAGGACGTAAGTTACCGTTGTCTTTATCGGCTATGTGATGAAGAAAAGCAAATTAAAATGGTATGCAATATGGATTCCATATTGCATACTGGTTACTCCGTTCGGGCTTGTCATTCTTCTTATTCAATGTATGAATGAGTTAGCGTCTATTGTGTTGAAATACATATATAAATTTAAATGGTATATAGTTGGAAAATATAAACCTTAGAAAGATGGGAAAATACAGAATTGAAAGAGAATTTATTAAGAAACCTATTCCGAAATATGCTTTGGAAATATCTGGATATTATTACAAGAGATTTCCAATTAAATCTCTCACGCAAGAGGAAGCAAAGGAAGAAATGAACATCATCGAAAGATACTTGAACAATTTTGTCTACATAGTTCGTAATTCAAAAAATACACTTGGTGTAACTCATAAGATAGAACGAACTGATAACCGCATTACGGTATATAATCATTACAATACACCTATAATCACATTTTGGATTGAGGAGGAAAAGAAAGATGAGTAAGTTGTACTGTTGTAAGTGTGGAAAAGAGATTAATCCGTATGCCGGATATTACAACGCCCCATCCGGTCCTTATTGCATATCATGTTGGAATGGGAAAGGCATGAATGATAGAATCAAAAAGTATGAGAAAGGAATATACGTGATTAAGACTGGAGCTGGAGATTATCTGAAAGAAGGTTATCCAAAACTTACATCGGAATATTCGTATGAATTATGTTTTGTGAAAGATATTAACAAGGCAAGAAAATTTGACAGTTTTATCAACGCCTGTGATTTCCAGCTTCTGTCTCCATTTCTTTCAGCATGTGAAATTATAAAACTAAAGTGATTATGATTAACGACATGAAACCAGGGGAAGTCCGTCGGTTAGCCGACGGTACCCCGATAGAATTTGTGGAAGTGCCAAACATTGAAAGTTTAGACACACCGTGTCAGTATTGCGTATTCGAGAATGAACGCTGCCAGGAACGCGCGATACTGCTTGGAGGATGCGACCCAATGACACGCGACGACGGGAAATTTGGCATTTTCATTCACGCTGAACCCGATGCCTGACCTTTTTAAAGGTCGCAGGGTGGCGGCGAAGATTCACTACAGCATGATTAGTCAGTTCATGTATGTGTGGGTGAAGTGGAACCGCCCCTGCGACTTATCTGTACAGCGTTCAACGAAGGCTCCTGAATTCCTTGGTGTCTGTTTCAACATAGAGAATAACGACACACTGGACATGATGGAGGATTTAAAGAAAAGTCTAAAAATCGAAATTGTTGATTTATGAAGGAAAGAAGAAAAGACGCAGAAATACTAACTGAAAAGGTTGATGAACTTATCAAATTGAGAGACGATTCGACAAGGAATATATCCATTGAAATAAATCGTCTATTAGAAGAGCGTAAAAAAATGATAGAACCTTTTCAGAAAAAGATTGAGGAACTGAAAGACGAATATCTGGACAAATATCTCAAAGAAAGTAACGGAAATCCTGTTCGGGTGGGCGACGTAATAGTGAAAAAATCAGTAAAATACAAGGTATTAGACAGGTATCAACAAAAGTTCTTCAGTTATTTGGGTAATCCAAGAGTTGAAGTAAAGAAGTATAATAAAGATGGAGAACTTAAAGGAGTTATCATCTCATTATATACTGAAGATTTAAAGAATTACACTAAAATTTATTGATATATGCAAACATTCGATATTCATACCGGAGGTCACGATTGGGAAAAACAAAATCTGACAACTCAAGGAGTTAAGAAAATGTACGATGTGTATAAATGTAGGAAATGCGGTATCACAGGAAAGTCTTACAGATTAGGTACAATTTCTATTAAAGAATCTGATATTAAGAAGATGCAGAAGTGTAGCCAAAAACAGACAAACACATTCAAACGCATTATGGTTACAGACTGTAAGGCTTTTGGCGATCAGTTTGCGAACATTACACCAGGCAGCAAGCATGACATAGTTCCACCGCCAATAGGTGAAAATAACAAGCGTGGTGAATGGGTGATGGGTGTCGGTGAGCCGGTGCTGTTATTGGCAGGAGAATTTGTTTATTTAAAAGAAGATTGATTATGAACGAAATAGATTTGAACTACATTATCAAGTGCTTTTACGAAGAAAAGACAAATCAGACATATAGAACTCTTTCAAAAGCAAAGAAAAGCACAAAGTTTCCGTATGTTTATCGCGCATGGCTGCAAAATGGGAAAATTCTTGATAAAGAACCAATTTTCTGTTATGGATCGAGCGTGTGTACAATCAAAAGAGCAGATGAAAAAATCTACAAAAGATTAATCAAGTGAATCAAAAAAATCCCCGACACCGAAACCGGATGCCGGGGATTTTCATTTTTAATTATTCATTATTCATTGATCAGGGTTCCCCCAGGTAATGACATATCGCCTCGTGTTGTAACGGAGTCAGCGTGCGCTGTCCCTTCTGGTAATGCAGTTCCTCCAGTCTCTTCTGAAGTTCTTTGTTCAGCAGTATCCATCGTCGTAGCTGGGTAACTGCGCTGCGGGTTGTGGAATTTGGAAAATATCGTAAGGCAAGGTCGGTAAGGTATATCGCATGCATGGCTTTTAATTTTTGTATAAAGGTATAATTTTTTTGGGAAAAATTACCCCGCAGTAGTTAAGAAGTTACTACGGGGTAATTGGTAATTTACCATGCAGTAATCATCTGATTACTGCGTAGTGATTAAGGAAGAGGTTCTTCCTGTTCTTTTTCTTTCAGGCCCTTCACCTTGTGGAAAGTCAGATTAGCCTTGTTCAGTTGTCCTTTAAGTCCGATGCCAGGACGGAATTGAAGGGTTACCTTACGAATCATTGATGTTGAATAGGTTTCTTCTGTTTCTGCGCCGTCGCTACGGATATGCGCCTGGAAGCTGCCAAGATTCTCCAGCTTCACAATCTGTCCGTTAGCAATATGCAGATTGATACGTTTCACCAAAGCGCGGATAACGTTCAGCACGTCACCGTCTGTCAACGTGGTTGCGTAGGCGATTTCTTCTGCAAGTTCATTAATTTCGACCGACCCGTTGGCTTGCGCTTTCGGATAATATTTTACGCCACCCTCAATATCCTGCGGGTTTTTCATTGCTACGATACTGTAATTGATTGCCATAATTTTTGTGATTTAGAATTGATAAATAGGTTAACTTGTCATGACACTGCGAATATAGAAGCATTATGACACAAAGAGTTGACAATTTGCTTTTTTCAGTACAAATTCGTATCTTTGTAGCAACAAATCAAACAATTACACATGCGTAACGTAGAGTTGACAAAGACAAGAGACCGCAAGATGGTGGAAATGTTCCACAATCTGTATGACGTGAAGCGCATCCGTCTGGATGATGTGCTTCGTCAGCTGAGCGAACGTGTGTTTTTTCTATCTACAGACTATATCTATAAGCGCATATTCTACAACGTAGATAATCTGGCATATTACGAACAGCTCAAAAAAAGAGCCGGAAAGAAAAAAACTTCCGACTCTGCTCAGATGTCTATCGATTTTTGACATCGTATAATACCACTTCATCCGATGTGGGCTTATTAACACTTCGTGACACCCCTACTTCTCTTTGTTCGTTCTGTGTAATCTGCTTCAGGTTGAGTCCGCTGAATTCCGACACATTCGTTTGAAACGATACCCGGTATAAATTACCTGAACCTCCCGATTCTTCTCTGTTGGTACCGCTTCTCCGCATCTGGTGGAAGTTCTTTCCATTGCGTCCGTGGAACATTAGTCCTACGAGCAGAAGAAGGTCGAGATACTTCAATGCTTCTTCCTGCATGGATGCGCCCTCGTAGGTGTCGCTGAATGTTTCCCAGAAGATGTGCATGTCTACCTGAAGGTTGGTGTTCTGCATCAGTTCGCCGGCATCGTCTATCTCCAGGGTGTTGAACTCAAAGAAGATGGCAGGCGTTGGGAAAGGGTGTTCCTCACTCAGATAATCTACCTGCTCATGCCATAAGTCGATGTGCTGGAAGTCGGGCAAGGCTTCCAGTCTTTCGCGCAGATCTGCGTAATCGTCCGGTATGTTTTCAATGAATTCCAAACGGTTTTGAACGATGTTCGAAAGCTCTTTAAATAGTTCGGTGTACATTTCTTTAATGAATAATGAAAATGAAAAAAAAAACGTTACTTGCTGTACTTGTCGCTTACTTCGTCGGTAATGCGGTCCACATTCTCCAACAGCTTATCTTGCAGCGCCAGCATAAGCTCTTGGCTCTCTCCGATAAACTGTCGGCGAGGAAGTTTCTTTACGGCCTTTCCGAAAACCTTGATGTAACCGCCTTCGTTGTGTACTTCTGCGTATGGGAGGTCTGAACCTACTCTTACTCGCTTTTCGTTAGCTTCGAACACGGTAATGCTGTTCATCAGATTTGCACCCGGACCGATAAGAATTCCTCTTTGCGTAGCTGCGTTGCTGAAATTCAGTTTTTTTTGTGTTTTGCTACGTCGGGTCTTACCAGTTATTTTGCTTCGCACATACCGCACGGAAGTACGCTTTTCTCCCTTATACTGGAATCCATACCAAGGGCTTCCTTTTTTGCGCCGTTCCACCTCCGGCCAGGGAGTTATCCCGTTGTTACGAAATCCCTGACGGCGGAAGTTTTCGCGGAACTCGTCGACGGCCATCTTTCCTGCTTGTCGCGGAAGGGCTTCCTGTATATATTGCGAAATCTTTTTATCGATTTCACGCAGCATGTTTTTACTCATCGTCTTTCTTCTTTTGTTTGCTTTCAAATTCTTTCACAAACTTGTCTACCGCTTTTCGGGCCTCTTTTCCTGCACCCTTGATGTAAGGATGTGTGTCGGTAAACATTTCGCCTGTAATTCCCGGATTTTTGTCAAGTCCGGGTTCCGGCTGGTCATGTCCTGAAGGTGTCCTTCCTTCAGTTGTCTTTTCGTCTGTACTTGTCAGGCCGCACTTGCAGTTCCACAGATTTCCCGGATAGTTGGTGTTCCAGAACGGGTCGTCTGCCTTCCACACGCGGTTGTAGAATACGCGGTGACCTTCACGCTTGTTAACCGATACAGACGGAAGCCATTTCAGGTTTGGATACAGGTCTTTGTCTTTTTCGAACCGTTTCCAGTCGGCTGCAAAACGGGCACGACGGACGGCGGTGTCGTATTCCGTGCGTAGCCAGTTCACGTTGTATTCCTGTATGATAGGTTCCGTGTCCTTGCGGAACTGGTCGAACGATTTCAGCTTTCCTTCATCATCGGTAAGCTGCTCGTGCAGTTCTTTCTGTTGCTGGTGTGTCTTGAACGCGGCAAACACGGCTTCACTGTGTCGAAGTGCTTCCAGGAAATCGCGGTCGGGCGTTCCCCATTCTGGGCTTCCAAAAATGTCGAGCGCCTTGTCAAGCTGGTTGAAGGTGTGTGCAAACAAATCCGGCTCTATGTCTTTGTCTACATCAAAACCTTTCGAGCGAAGGCGGTTCAGTACGCGGTCGCGTATCTTGTCGCTCAGCTTCATTCCGGCTGCTTCTACGGCCACAGAATGGGGCGTATGAACTTCTCCATAGTACAGCGTGTTGATAATGCGTGAAAAGCCTTCATTCCTTACCTTTTCTTTTTTTTTATCGGGTTCCGGAGGCTCTGGGTCATTATTGGGGGTTGGATTGTTGTTGTTTTTCCCGTTGTCTTTCATGTTTCCACCTTCCTGCATACCCTGATTGGTTACCTGCTTGACAGCCGTAATAGGCAGACCGGTCATTTCGGCCACTTTTTCGGGGTCGAAGTCGAAGGTATATGCCAGGTTCTTAATGGCTTCCACGTATTCCTTCAGTGTCATCGTCTCATGATCATCCCATTCCAGACGGCATCCCTTGAACACAGCGTACACAGGGCTTATCTTGATAAGACGGGGTATAATCTCCTGATTGAATACATACTGGAACAGAAGCTTGTCGGCCTCGTGACGGTATTTCTCCACCCGTTCGTGTATTTCGGCGGTTCCTTCGTATGCTTCGTTGTTGGTGGTTCCTGTCTGACCAAGAATAAGGCGTGTGATAATCTTGTGGCAGCGTTCCATGAAGGGGTCGAATGCGTTGGTGGTGTTACCGGATATTTCTTTTCCGAATTCCACGGACTCCTGCGCATTGAGTACACCGTTACGGCAGGAACGCATGTCTTCCAGCATGTTGAAAAGTTCGTCCCTCCGTTCCGCATCCATTCGGTTTGTAATGACAAACATCCAGGGAACACCGTACAAATCGATGTAGTTCAGCCAGCTACCAAATCCAAGTTTCTTGGCATAAATTGGCATGGCCAGCACGTTCAACAGACCGAGGTCCCAGTCTTTTCCAAATTGGTAGTAATAGGTTTCCATTCCTCCTGTTCGGTAGGAAGTCCCTTGATTGTCGGTACCACGTTCCAGGATGGCACCCACCTGAGCAATGTAGTTGCACTGTGGGACTTCGGAAATCTCTTCTATTTCCATGGTGTCCTTATTCATTTTCTCCGTCAGGTCAACCAGCAGTGTGCCTTGAAGCTGCGACATGACGCACATTCTTCGCAAGTCCTGAAACCAGGTGCGTTCCAGCAGACGCTGTGCTTTGTCTACCTTGTTTCCTTTTCGGTCTACAATCTTATAAGTAGCCATCTGCAAAGGAAGCACACGGTTCTCGATGGTGGCCTGAAGGTCATCGTCGCGAAGAAGATTCTGGTAGATGTAGTACAAGAGATAACGGCGCGGACGTTCGGGGTCTGTAGCTTGCATGACGGCCATCTGCCAGTCTTTGATTTCTTTTGTCCGCATGTCGGACGATGGACGCTTGAACGGTATAGGGCCGGGTGTCATTCCAGGAATCCCTCTCTTGTCGTGGTATACCGTGGCCACTTTCTGGAAGCTGGCCATTTTCAGCACTTTATCTTCAATGCTGTTATAAAGTTGTTTGAATGGATTTTTCATGTCGTTCTAAAAAAAATATTCTTCTCTTCGGTTATTTATCCAGATGCCGGGCACTTTCCCGGTTTCAGGGTCTACAATTTCGGGCACATCCGTAAGCGGCATTTCCCCGTCGCGTATACGTGCCAGCACATCGTATGCCCATGCGTACAGTTCCGAATAGTCTTCAGGAACCTTGCGGGCGGCATTTCTTCGCACAGCCCTGTAGACCACCATGCAGGTAATGATACGCTGAATCATTCCATTCTGAATGGGAGGCTCGCCAAACAGCTTGGTGCAGTCGTATCTACCTCCTATGTAGCTGCATACTTCATCGATACTTCCTTGCTCTAGCTTGTCGAGAATGGAACTGTCTTTCTCGATGCTGCTTTGTATCATCGGTTCTTGTATGACCGACGTGACATCTTCCATTGTAATGTATCTCATAATTATATAGTTGTGTAATTGTTACCATTCGTATTTCCTTCTTCTCCTCATCCGTGGTGGGCGGTACCCTTCACGCTTTTCCTTTTCCTCTTTGGGTACTGGAGGCGAGGTGTACATCTCCAGCTTCTTGATGGCCTGTTCGTCGGCATCGGGGCTGTCATCGTGTTCTGTCATTCCCGGTTCTATGGCGAAGAGCTGCTTCATGCCTACCTGAATGTCGGGGCTTCCTTTCAGTTGTTCATTTACGTAGATTCTACCGTTCTGATAGTACGGATGCATGGTCAACAGACGAATAAGTTTTGCCATTGTACTTCGCGGTTCCTGACTGATAAGAAGGCTTACGCCTGTTTCTTTCTGTGTTTCCTGCAAGATGCGCTCCAGCTCATCGTTCCAGAACTGGCTTTCATACTGCCAGAACACTTCGATACCTTCTTTCTTCAACTCCAATGTTTTCCAGCACATCCATTCTACGGCCATCTTCATTTTGCTTTGCTTCACGAATCCGTCTATCAGCCAGAAGTCGTTCCGGTGTCTTCCCCACAGCTTCACGGCGTTGTAGTCGGAAGTCTCGCTACCAGCATACGCCACATCCCAATGGCCTACGATGGCATTCATGCAATGAAGGTCGGGCATGGGTGACCACTTAATCATTTCGGGCTTGAATATCTTTCCACGCACCAGCGGCTCGTGGTTATACTCTGCATGCGCAGCCAGGATACCCATGTCATTTTCCTGCTGACGGTAAAACTCAGCGGTGTACATGGATGGCCATGCCGGTTCGTAGGTGACTGGATTGTACGCACATACCAGGTCCCAGTCCCAGTCTTTGTGCCGTTCGCGAAGGATGGTCTGCACCATGCGCGATGCAAAACGGTTGTTGCTTCCTATCAGTCTTCGCTTTTTTCCGGTCATGGTAGGAATCACGTCGTTCTCTATCCATTCGGCCAAATCGTCCTGCGTCTTGCTGTTCTTGATGGTCTGAGGGGTTTCCAGGTCGTCTATTCCCCACAGGTCCGGACGATGTGCTCCCTTACGAAGGCCGCGCACTTTCATGCGGGCACCAAAAGCCTTGCATATCCACCCGCTTGTGGTGACAAAGTTTCCGCGTTCCCAGTAGCCGGGGTTTTCCTGTTCGCCGAAGTCATGCTTCAGCAGCTCGTTTCCTTCCAGTTCCGCACGAAGGTCTTCCAGCAAGTCAGCCGCACGGTCGAACGTATCGCTTACCAGACAGAAGTAATGCGTCTCACGGTTAATCCACAGCCACAGCGGTATGATGACATCGTTCCATACAGACTTTGCCAGTCCGCGTCCCCATTCCGCATATCCTTTGTACAGCGGATTTGCTTTCACCTTGTTGGCATGTTCTATCTGGAAAGGTGCGCTTTCGGATGTGGCATAATGCGGAAGGTATGTAGAGACGAAGTAGCCTACATCTTCTTTTGCCCTGCGGATACGCGACTGCTTTTCCAGTATGCTTTCATCCGGATTCACCAGGTCTCTTGTAGTGCGTGCACGTGCCAGCTTTTCGAGGTATCTTTTCTGAATTTCCTGATCGTTCTTTTTCATTAGCCCAAAAGTTTAGATACATCGTAAATATGTGCTTCCTGGAAGTCCAGACTTTCGTAATAAAGATGCGGATTGGCCGTCTTCATTGCATCAAACACACGGTCCATCACTTCCAGGTAAACGGAAAGCGTGATACGGTTTTCCTTGTTCATGTTTTCCATCTGCTTTCCCCATGCGTTCACGCTATTGTCAAGACTGGCCGCCTGCTTTCGCAGTTCCATGACCAGCTCCTTGTCGCCTTCCTTCTCCGCTTCGTCTATCCGTTGCAAGATGTCCAGCTTGTCTTCAGCCAGCATACGGATAATTTCTTTGATATTTCCGGCCTGCTGCTTGCTGTTGACTACAGCCGCACGTCTCTCTTTTTTCCATAGTCCTTCGTTGTCGTTAATCCACTTGGATACGGACTTTTCGGACACTTTCAGGCGTTCGGATATTTCCTTGTTCGACAGGCCGTCATTCACATAGAGGTCGTGTGCCTCCTTGCGAAGTTTTTTGTAATATTCCTTGCTTCGTGCCATAACATTTAATTTACTGAGACAAAGGTCACATTATTATACGACCTCCTGAAAATGGCTTTTCATAAAGAAATTATTTGTTCCATAATGGAAAAAAATTTACCCTTTATCGACGTATTTTTTCCATCATGGAAACGCTCTTTCAATACCTCACAGGCATTTCTCAACTTTGCGTTGTAATCGAAAAGTGTAACTAAAACGCAGATGAGAAATGAACATCACAGCTAAGGCAGAAAACGGACGTGCCGTCATCAGCATTAAAGGACAGATAGCCGGATGGAGGGATTCTGAGAAGAACTTTACCGCTACTGTAGACAGCCTGATAGAATCGGGCGTGAAAGACGCACATCTGTATATTAACAGTCCGGGCGGCGACTGCTTTGAGGCTAACGAAATTGTAAATGTGATGAAGCGTTTTCCGGGTACGGTGACAGGAGAAGGAGGTGCACTGGTGGCCAGCGCAGCCACTTACATCGCCATTCACTGCCAGTCGTTCACGATGCCTGAAAACGGACTGTTTATGATTCACCAGCCAAGTGGAATTGCCAGCGGAAGGAAAGCAGAAATTAAGACCTACCTGGATCTTCTGGACAAAATCAGTCAGACTTATTATGATGCCTACATGGCGCGTACCACAATGCCTGAAAATGAATTCAAGGAAAAGTGGGATGCAGGCGACTTCTGGATGAACGCGAAAGAAGCCAAGGAATACGGTTTTGCTACCTCTATCGGAGGAAAGACCGACATCACAGAAGATACGGCTTCTATGGTTGCGAAAGCCGGTTACAACGGTCCGGTATCATTAACCGTTGCAAAACAGATTAATAACCCTAAAACCCCAAAACAAGAAATGGAACTGAACGCATTACTGGTACAGTTTGGACTTTCGGCCAGCATGTCGGAAGGACAGTTTATCGAAACTATTAGTGAATGGAAACGCAAGGCAGAACGTGTGGAGATGCTGGAGAAGAAAGAAGAAGACCGGCAGAACGAGGAAATCGAAGCATTGCTTAACCAGGCTATTCTTGACCGCCGCATCACAGCCGACGTGAAGGAAGACTGGAGAGAGATGCTGGTATCCAACTTTGAAAGCGGAAAGAAGATGCTGGCAGCTATGTCGCCAGTGAAGAAGCCTGTAGTGGTGAAACCGCTTGGTAACAATTCGGGAGCCGACATGAAGTGGGAAGACATCATGAACGATCCGTCTGCATGTGAAAAACTGATGAAGGAAGACCCGGAAACTTACGACCGCATCTTCAATGAATGGGTGACAAAAAACAGAAAGTAATAACTCTTAAATTTTGAATTATATGGCCGAATTACAAGCTAATCTCTATCTGAACAAGTATCTGGACCCTCAGCTCCTTATTGACCGTCAGAACTTCCGTGATGACTTCCTGGCTACGTTGGGAACAGTACCTCAGGCCGCACGCACAGCCGACGGTGTACGCCGAAACAAACTGATTAACAACGTAGAGTTCAAGGTGAACAACAACTCGAATTTTACCGCAAAACAAGTAGAAGGTAAAAACCTGATTGTAGAATGGGAAAAATATGATACGACTCCCACTGCCATTACAGATGTGGAACTCCGTTATCTTCCGTTCGACAAGGAAAGCGCCATCCGTAAACTGCATGACGATTGCTTCAAAAACGGTATGCTGAAACATGCCATGTACAAGCTTTGTCCGGAAAACAATGAAGACGAGGATAACATGCCTGTACTGAAAACTACTGGTGAAAATGACGGAACTGGTCGTCTTCGTCTGACTTATGCCGACCTGGTAAACTTTGCCACAAGGGTAAAAAAGTGGAACATGCCTATCGCCAACCAGCTGTACATGATTCTTTGTCCGCAGCATACAGCCGACTTGCTGCTTGACCCTAACGCTTCGAAGTTCTTCTACGACCGTTCTTTCTATGCTGACCCGAAGACTGGTAAGATTAAGGGATTCATGGGTATGCAGTTCTTTGAAAACAACGATACTCCTTATTACACGGTATCTTCTCTTACACGTGTGGCAGAAGGAACAACTCCTTCAGGAGGCACAGACTTGCAGGCAAGTATCGCTTACTATGCGCCTAACACTTATTATCACATTGAGGCAGTTATGTCTCTGTACTATCCGATGGAAATGGACACGAAGAGCAAAGATCCGCAGGCTGAATATCGTCAGCGCACATGGGGTATCGTAGACCGCATTGAAGAATTCGGTGTGGCTGCCA
>ENA-ORRN01001000-ORRN01001000.1-human-gut-metagenome-genome-assembly--contig:-NODE-1000-length-20865-cov-4.923162_pt1 | contig 20865 bp, 21 predicted proteins | sample MGYA00242174_ERZ509132 | MGnify/ENA primary metagenome ERZ509132 (study PRJEB26280, sample SAMEA2338671) | human gut metagenome | biome: human gut; feature: human-associated habitat; material: faeces... | reverse complement strand
TTTTTACCAATTACCGTAGTAGCTGACACTTCTGCATCTTCTTCTAAAGGCATAGGATTTAACTGGTTTCCTAAAATAAGAATATCATCCCAATCAGGCATTGGCAATTCTGTAGCCATTGGTGCTGTAATGGGTTTTCCGGAATCGCATAACTTATAAATGGTGTCCATATGTCTTACTGATTCATCATTTCTGATGTACTGTTTCGGAAATGAAATTAACCAATTGTTTTCATTTGTTTCAGCTGGTTCAAAGTTAGATATATCTGATCCGCAATCCGGACATTCTTTAAGGTCTTTTAATGGTATTTTTTCAGTTTTTTCATCATGAATATAGAAAAAATAATCACAACTATCAAAATAATTACTGATAAAATTAGGAGCAGTAACAATAATGTTATCACTTAAATTTCTAGTAAGTTTTTTACTTACTGTTTTTATCTCATCTTTAAAGATAAAGTGATACATTTTAACAGGATAGTTAATATCATTAAATTTTTTCCAACTTGAAAAATCAACTTCTTCATATAATGTAACTTCTGAAAACTCCATATCTAAAGTCGTTGAGGCCAATTTCAAGTTTTTTTCTTCTTGACTTAAATTTGTTTTTTTGTCATTTTGAATAAGCACAAACATAATAATTTCAATTATAAGAAGTAAATATAGTATAACCGTTATAATAATCTTCTTGTAATTTACTTGTTTAGTTTTTTCATTTTCTTCAGTTTTTTCTTTTCCCATTAATTCATCAACACTAACTCCTAACATTTCTGAAAGTTTGGGGTACATGGTGATATCTGGTAAACTTAAATCATTTTCCCATCTACTTACTGCTTGTTTAGATACAAAAAGTTGTCTTGCGATATCAGATTGAGTTAAGCTATTTGTTTTTCGATATGTTTTTAATAATTCTGATATTTTCATGCTAACCTCCTCTGATTACTAATATTATATTATAATACTCATTAAAGTTCAATTATTTAAGGGTCAATCGTTACTTGACTATTGTTTTTTAGAAAACACCATATCATTTTATTGATATGGTGCTTAAATTATAGATTTTCTTGATAGTTATTAATACTATCTCTTATTTTATTTTTGGTTGATTCATCAGGTAGTTTTTGATTTGCAAGTTCATAAGCCCAAATTATCGCGCCCATAACTGGTGGTTCTTTAAGAATTATAAATTCACATTTACGGTTTGTTAGTTTGTTAACGACTTCTTTAAATTTATCATTCATTTTAGGGCTTGTTGCTTTTGCCCACACTGAACCTGCTTGAATAACATAAATCACTCCATCAATGTTTAGTTCACTAATAACACCAGCAATCGATCTTGCCATATTAGATCCCGCTACTTCTAAGATTTCAATAGCTTTTTTATCGCCTTCACTTGCTCTTTTACATAAGGCTTTGATTAAATATGTTGAATCAACATTACCTAGTAAAATCGCATCTGGAAGTTCATATTTAGATTTAATTTCATACATTTTGAAAACATCTTCAACAAGGGATGTTTCATCACCAAATCTAAAGCATGCGTTAAAAACTGTTTGAATAGTTCTTCTAGCAAGGAATGATCCTCCTGCTTCATCACCAGAAACATAACCAATTCCCCCTACTTGAAAATATTTACCAATACTATCAATTCCAACATTAACTGTTCCCGTACCATTTATAGAGCACACCCCAACTCCTGTAGGGGATGCGGCTTTAATGCCTAAGAAACCATCATTTAAAACTACATAGTTGGTAAAACCGATGCGTTCAACTATTTCTTCTAACGCTCTTTTTTGAAAAGGTACATCAACGCCAGCAAGTCCGAATGCGGCAGCGGCGATATCTTCTACTTTTAGATTGTGACGATATAGAAGTGTTTCAATATTTTCTTTCATTACGCGGTAGGCACCTTCAAATCCAAGTCCTTTAGCCTCATGACTACAAGTTCCACTTCTAATGCCATCAATAAAGTTTCCAAAAGTATCATATAGTAAATAATCAGTTTTAGTGTTTCCTCCATCAACGCCAATTAAATATTTATTTTTCATCTTTATTTAATTCCTTATTAAATTGTGGTAAATATTCTTTATGAGCTTCATATAATTCGTCAAAACATGCTTCAGCAGTCTTTAAATCACCAACTAGTGGATTCATAACAAGGGCACGTAAGGCTTCATTTCTGTCACCGTAGATTGCGGCTTTAACGGCATGTTTTTCATATGCTTTTACTTGTTTAATATATTCTTTGATATGATCATTATCAAAATGGGCAGGAATAGGTTTTGCACCATCTTTACCAATGTATGCTCTAATTTCAATTGCATCATCATCTACTAAGAAGTCTAGAGCACCATGATTTAAGATATTAACAACTTGAATGTCGTTTTTATCATTCCAAATTGAATCAACTAATGATATTGCGACTTCACTATATCTTGCGCCACCACGTTTAGATAATTGTTCTGGTTTAGTATGTAATGCACTATTTTGATATAATTCTAGTAATTGTTCTTCTAATTCCATGCATACTTCACCTCTAGTTTTAGGTGATGCTTTAAGTTTTGCAAGCTTACTATCTTTAAAATAATAATATTCTAAGTAACATGATGGAATCGCTCCAATTGCGGCGATTTCCTCAGGAGTAAAACCACTTGCAGGAATGTTTTTCATTGCTTCAGTGTTAACCCCTTGTTTAATAGCTTCTTGTAAATAATCAATACCATTATCTAGAATTTTAGTAACATAAGTAAAATGGTTTAAGCCAATATACTCAACTTCCGCATTAGGTAAATTCATTTGTTTTTTAATTCCATCAATCATATTAATTGGAACATTACATAATCCCATCATTTTAACATTAGTATAATTTAATAATGCTTCAGCAATCATGCCAGATGGATTAGAAAAGTTAATTAACCAAGCATTAGGACAGCACTTTTCCATTAATTTAACAATCTTTAACATTGCAGGAATAGTTCTTAGTCCTTTAAACATACCACCAATGCCACATGTTTCTTGACCAATTAAATTATACTTAAGTGGTATTTTTTCATCTTTAACACGTGCTGGAAGTTTACCAACTCTAATTTGAGCTAATACAAAATCAGCATTTTGTAAAGCTTCTTCATAATCCATTGTCATAACAACTTTACATGGAAGGTTAGCGGCTTCAATCATTCTTTTACATAAACCACCAACAATTGTTAATTTTCTTTCATCAATATCCATTAAATATAATTCCGTAACAGGAAGTGAATCTCTTTTATTAATTAATCCTTCAATTAATTCAGGTGTATATGTACTACCTGATCCAATAATACAAATTTTCATATTAGTGTAACTCCTTTTTTAATTCTTCTACTTTATTTAGTCTTTCCCAAGGTAAATCTAAATCGCTTCGTCCAAAGTGACCGTATGCGGCAGTGCTTGCATAAATTGGTCTTCTTAAATCAAGCGTTTCTATAATTCCTTTAGGTGTTAAATCAAAATGTCTTTTAATAATATTTATTAATTCTTCATCACTATATTTAGATGTTCCAAAAGTATCAACACAAATAGAAATAGGTTCAGCCATGCCAATTCCATATGATACTTGAATTTGAAGTTTATCAGCAAATCCAGCTGCAACCATATTTTTCGCAACCCATCTTATCGCATAACTTGCACTTCTATCAACTTTAGTTGGATCTTTACCGCTAAATGAACCACCGCCATGAGGAGCATAACCACCATATGTGTCAACAATGATTTTACGGCCAGTAAGTCCGGAATCACCTTTAGGTCCACCAATGACAAATCTTCCCGTCGGATTAACATAGAATTTTGTATTTTCATCAATTAAATGAGCAGGAACAACTGGATTGATAACTTCTTCTCTAATTATTTTCTTTAACCAATCAAGACTAACCTCTTCATCATGTTGAGTTGATACAAGGATTGTATCAATTCTTAAAACATTACCTTCTTCATCGTACTCTACTGATACTTGAGTTTTGCCATCAGGGCGAAGTTCTTTTGGATATTTTTCTTTTCTAACATCCGTTAATTTTTTTGCTAATTTGTGAGCAAGCGTAATGGGAAGTGGCATGTATTCTTCCGTTTCTCTACATGCATAGCCAAACATAATGCCTTGGTCACCAGCGCCTTCACAGTCACCAACACCTTGAGCAATATCTGGAGATTGTTCATCAAGGGCAACAAGAATCGCAAGATTTTCCGCATCAAAACCAAACTTGCCACGATTATAACCAATTCTATCAACAGTTGAACGCACAATTTTTTGTACATCCACATAACTATGAGTAGTAACCTCACCCATAACAAGAACTAAACCAGTTGTTGCGATAACCTCACAAGCAACTTTAGATTTAGGATCTTTCGCAAGTAAATCATCAAGAATTGCATCCGCAATTTGATCACATACTTTATCAGGATGTCCTTCTGTTACAGATTCTGAGGTAAATATACGACGATTTTTATCTTTATTCATTTTATTACTTCCTTTCATACCACGTTGGGTAATTAATATATTCTTTTAGTTCTTTTGTTACTGGATCTAAAAATGCAAGTTTATATGCATGTAACTTAATATTTTTAGTAACTTTACTTCCATACAAACTATCACCAACAAGTGGATGATGAAAGTTTGCCATTTGAACTCTAATTTGGTGGTGTCTTCCAGTTTCTAGTCTGATTCTTAAAACAGTATTATCACCATCATAAGCTAATACTTCATAACTTAAACGAGCAACTTTACCATTTTTATTATCAATGTAAGCTTTTAATTTTTTTTCATCAAAATTTAAATAGTCTACTAAACTACCATTATCACAAATTTTTCCTTCCACAAGGGTAATATACTCTTTTATAAAGGTATGATTTCTTATTTCTTCGCTGAGTCTACTTGCCCCTTTCGAGGTTTTAGCAAATACCATAAGACCTGAAGTCATTCGATCTAAACGATGGACAAGTCCCAGGTATGCATCTCCTTTTTTTTGGTATTTATCAACTAAATATGCTTTTATAAGTGTTAACATATCTTCATCATTTGTAATATCTTTCTGTGATAACACCCCTACTGGTTTAACTACAACAATATAATGGTTAGTTTCAGCAATTATTTGTAAATCATGATATGTCATTTTATCACCACCTACACTTCATTATTATATCATTTTTTAATTTTTTTATGGTTTAAATTACTTATATATTTTCTTATCATTCTTTATTATTATCTTTTAACTTATGAATATTTCCTATCAAAACAGTTGAAAATAATGTCATATTATGGTATACTAATAAAGATGAAAGGAAGGTTATCCTATGCCTACTAAAGAAAAAAAGATGGTTGAGGTTATCAACCCTGATGGAACTGTATCATTAGTTGAAGAAAAACCTCTAAAGAAACTTTCTAAAATTGAACGTAAAAAATTAAGAGTTATCACCAAATTAATTAATGGTGAAATCAATGGTACCCAGGCCGCAAAAAAGCTTGATCTTACGACTCGTCAAGTAAGAAACTTAAAACGTCAAGTTCTAGATGAAGGCCGTGAAGGAGTTATTCACAAAAACAAAAACTATAAACCTTATAACACTTATGACACTGAAATCAGCACATTTGTTTGTAAGTTATATCGTCGTGAATATCGTGGTACTAACTTTAGCGAATTCGCTCGTATCGTTCAAGCTCAATATGGTGTAGAAGCCAGTCGTAGTACTATTTATAATTTCTTACGTCGTGGTCATATTCGTTCACCACAAAGAAAGACTAAAAAGAAAAAAGTTGTAGTTGTTGAAAACGCAACAGGAACTACTACTCCTGCGACAAAGAAGGCAACCACAACCAAAAGCAAATAAGAGCCTTTAATCGGTTCTTTTTTTTATTTTATGTTATACTAATTAGTGAGGTGATTTTATGCACAAAATGACTAAAACCATAAAAGTTGGTAATGTTTTAATTGGTGGTACTAACCATGTGGTTATTCAATCAATGACAAACACTAAAACTAAGGATATTAAAAAAACAATTGAACAAATTAACAAACTTGAAAAAGCGGGATGTGAAATCGTAAGAGTTGCGGTTACAGATTTAGAGGATGCTCAAGCCATTAAAGAAATTAAGAAGGAAATCAAGATTCCTATTGTTGCGGACATCCACTTCGATTATCGCCTAGCCCTAGCTGCCATTACTGCTGGTGTTGATAAGATTAGAATTAATCCCGGCAATATTAAAGATACTAGTAAAATTAAATTAATTGTTGATGCTTGTAAAGAAAAAAATATTCCTATTAGAATAGGAATTAACAGTGGTTCTATTGAACAAGAATTCTTAGATAAATACCATGGTCCAAAACTAGAAGCAATGCTTGCAAGTATGGATAAAGCTATTAAACTTATGGAAAGTTTTAACTTTTATGACTTAGTCCTTAGCGTAAAAGCAACAAATATTAACGATACTATTATCATTAATGAAGAACTAGCTAAAAGATACAACTATCCAATTCATATTGGTTTAACTGAATCAGGAACTTTTTTAAGCGGAACCATTAGATCTAGCTATACACTTGGAACTATCCTAGCTAAAGGTATTGGTAGTACCATTAGAGTTTCCCTTCATGGTGATCCCATAAAAGAAATTGGAGTTGCGAAAGAAATTTTATCGATGTTTAACCTTTATACCAAACCTACCTTAATTGTTTGTCCTACATGTGGTAGAACCGAATATAATATAACCACAATTGTAGAAGAAATTGAAAAATTTATTCAAGATATCCATAAACCTTTAAAAGTTGCCATTATGGGATGCGTTGTTAATGGCCCTGGTGAAGCCAAGGAAGCAGACATTGGAATTGCAGGGGGAAAAAATTCAGCAGTACTTTTCAAAAGAGGAAAAATAATCAAAAAGCTTCAAGAAGATGAAATTATTGAAACTTTAAAAACAGAAATAATTAAATTAATAGGTGATGAAAATGAAAACTGATTTTTATGGAATGGAAAAAGTTTCGCTTGTTGACTATGAAGGTTATGTAGTTTGTACTTTGTTTACCAATAACTGTAACTTTAGATGTCCTTTTTGTCACAATTCTCCTCTAGTTTTTAGTAATGTTGATGCTCCTCTTGATTTTAACGAAATTATAAACTATTTAGAAAAAAGAAAAAATGTACTTGATGGTGTTTGTATCACTGGTGGCGAACCAACCCTCATGAGTGATTTACCTGAAAAACTAAGGAAAATTAAAAAGACGGGGTTAAAGATCAAACTTGATACTAATGGTACTAACCCTAAAATGTTGAAAGCTTTAATTGGTGAAGGTTTAATTGATTATGTAGCAATGGACATTAAAAATGCCCCACTTAAATATAGTATGACTATCGGACTTAACGAATACTCTTTGGATAATATAAAAGAATCTATGAAAATACTAGTAGAAAGCAATTTAGATTTTGAATTTAGAACAACCTTAGTAAAAGAATACCATAATGATGATGCAATAAAAGAACTTGCATTATTCTTAAAAGGTGCTAATAAATTATACCTTCAGCACTTTGTTGATCGTGATACTTGTATTAAAAGAGGACTCCACGAAGTACCAAAAGAAAAAGCTCTAGAATACCAGAGCTTTCTAAAAAACTATATTAATAATGTAAATTTGCGTGGTTATTGATTTAAATATCCAACCGCTTGCATCGCTGCAACAGCACCATCAGAAACAGCTGTGGTTGCTTGTCTAACTTGTTTAGTCCTACAATCACCAGCCACAAATAATCCTGGTGTCTTAGTTGTAGTTGTTTCATCTACCACCGCATATCCTGCCTTGTTGATTTCAACAAGGTTTTTTATTATATCATTATCAGGATTTTGACCAATCGCAATAAAGCATCCTTTAACTGGTAGCGTAAATATAGATTTATCTAACATATTTTCGAACACTAATTCATCAATATTTTCACTACCTTTAATATCTACAAGTGATATATTAGGAATAACTGTTATATTGGACTTTTGATGTAATCTTTCAACAAGTACACTATCACCAAAGAATTTATCAAATAAAGTACAAACATAAACTTTTTGACAAATATCACTTAATTGAAGAGCATACTGTAATGCGGAATTACCATCACCAATTACCGCAACATCTTCTCCTTTAAAGAATGATCCATCACATGTTGCACAGTATGACAAACCTTTACCAAGGAAATCTTCTTCATTTTTTAATCCTATCATCTTGTGTTTTGCTCCTGTTGCGATGATAACACTACGAGCTTTATGGGTATTATAATCAGTTGTAACAATAAATTCGTTATTCACTTTTTCAATCTGTTCAACTTTTTCAAGCTCAAATTCAACACCCATATCCATCACTTGTTCAAACATCATATCTGAAAGTTCAGCACCTGTAATAGACTTTATGGTTGGAAAGTTTTCAACTTTTGGAGCTAGTGATATTTGGCCACCAATTGCTTCTTTTTCAAGTATTAAGACAGTTTTATTACTTCTTTTAGCGTAAAGAGCAGCTGTCATTCCGGCAGGACCTGCTCCTACAATAATTATATCGTATATTTTATTTTCCATATTCTTCCACAAATTTCTTGATTAAACTTACATTGTCTAACACTTCATAGTTGTCATCTTTTGGAACAAGCATAGTTGGTGCTTTACGAATATTATATGATAAAGTCATTTCTTTATTTTCTTCAGCATCAATTGGAATATACTTAATACCAGCTTTATCTAATAACATTTTTGCCATTTTACAATTTGGACAAGTCTTAGTTGTAAATAGTAAAATATCATTATTTTGTTTTACTTCATGGATACATTCAGCATTGTCATGTTCATAATTTATATGATGAGTTAAATGAGAATGTGCAATATCATATGTTTTACGATTTCTAAATTCTTCAGCCTTACCATCATTCCAATTTTGAACAGGACGATAATATCCAGTAATACGGCTATATACTTCAGTCTTTCTTCCACATTCAGGGCACTTATATACTTCACCTGCTATATAACCATGATTTTGACAAACTGAGTATGTTGGTGATAATGTATAATAAGGTAAACGATAATTTTCAGCAATCTTTCTAACTAACTTAGCACTTGCCTCCCAAGAAGGAAGTTTTTGTCCTAAAAAGACATGGAAAACTGTACCTGATGTATATAAAGTTTGAAGATCATCTTGAATATCAAGAGCACTAAAAACATCTTCAGTATAACCAACTGGTAAGTGAGAACTATTAGTATAATACGGTGTATTTCCCTTTTCGCTTGCGGTAATAATGTTAGGGAACTGTTTACGGTCGTGTTTAGCAAGACGATATGATGTAGATTCAGCTGGAGTCGCTTCTAAGTTATATAAATCACCATATTCTTCTTGATAATCAGATAATTTATCTCGCATAAAGTTTAATGTCTTTTTAGTAAATTCTTGAGCTTCTTTATGAGTTAAATCAGTGCCAATCCATTTAGCATTTAAGCATGCTTCATTCATACCAACAAGACCAATTGTTGAGAAATGGTTTTCAAAAGTTCCTAAATATCTCTTAGTATAAGGGTATAAACCTTCATTTAATAACTTAGTAATAACATTTCTCTTAATTTTAAGAGATCTTGCGGCGATATCCATCATTTTGGATAGACGTTCAAAAAATTCTTCTTCTGTTTTAGATAAATATGCAATTCTTGGCATATTGATAGTTACAACACCGACAGAGCCTGTGCTTTCACCACTACCAAAGAATCCACCTGATTTCTTTCTTAATTCACGTAAATCAAGACGAAGACGACAACACATACTACGTACATCACTTGGTTCCATATCACTATTAATGTAATTAGAGAAATATGGAGTACCATATTTTGCAGTCATTTCAAATAATAAACGATTATTTTCAGTAGGTGACCAATCAAAATCACGAGTAATTGAATATGTAGGAATTGGATATTGGAAACCACGACCATTAGCATCACCTTCAATCATTATTTCAATGAAAGCTTTGTTAACCATTGCCATTTCTTTCACGCAATCTTTATATTTAAAATCTTGTTCAACACCACCAACAATTGCATTTAATTCTGCTAAATCGTTAGGAACTGTCCAGTCTAATGTAATATTAGTAAATGGAGCTTGTGTTCCCCATCTACTTGGAGTATTTACACCATAAATAAATGATTGAATACATTGTTTTACTTCTTTATATGATAAGTTATCTTTTTTAACAAATGGAGCAAGATAAGTATCAAATGATGAGAAAGCTTGAGCACCAGCCCATTCATTTTGCATAATACCTAAAAAGTTAGTCATTTGATTACATAAAGTTGAAAGGTGGGCAGCAGGTGATGAAGTAATTTTACCAGGTACTCCGCCTAATCCTTCTTTAATCAATTGTTTAAGTGACCAACCAGCACAATATCCAGTAAGCATTGACAAGTCATGAATGTGGATATCCGCATTACGATGAGCTTCACCAATTTCACTATCATAAATTTCTGATAACCAGTAATTAGCTGTAATCGCACCAGAATTAGATAGAATTAATCCACCTACAGAATAAGTAACTGTTGAGTTTTCTTTAACACGCCAGTCATTAACTTTTAGATAATTATTAACAACATCTTTATAATCAAGAATAGTTGATTTAATATTACGCATTTTTTCATGTTGTTTACGATAAAGAATGTACGCTTTCGCAACATCTGCATAACTTGCTTGAATTAAAACTACTTCAACACTATCTTGTATATCTTCAACTGAAATCACATTTTTAACAGCTTTACTATTAAAGTCAGCTGTAACGCGTAAAGCAAGTAGTTCAATAATATCTTTATTATAACTTTTATTAACAGCTTCAAATGCTTTAGCAATCGCATTTTCTATTTTATGGATGTCAAACTCTACAATTTTTCCATCTCTTTTTTTAACACTTAACATAATGATACCTCCCAAACAACAAATATTTTATTTTATAAAAAACAAAGACGAGAAACAAATGCCTTTTTCTCGCTTTTTCCATATGATTATAACATAAAATATTTTTTTATTTCATTTTTTGCATTTATAATTTTTAACAATTTTTTTTGAGATTTATTAGCATATAAACTAGAAAAAAGAACTAACCAAAAGGTTAATTCTTAATCTCAATTCATTTTAATTTTTCAATTAGAAACGAACGATTGCAGCAACAGTTTTAATTGCATCAGATGCACATTTAGTTGCGCCAGCAGCACCTGCTGCACATAATGTACAAGCAATAACTAAAATTGTAGATAATGCTAATGCGATAATTGATAATACTAAACCAGCAACAGCCATACCATGTTTTGCTTTAGATTTTAAACCTAAAATTGAGAAAACTAAAGCAACAACGGATATAGTAAGGCCACCAAATGAAGCCCAGCTTAATACTAAACCAATAATACCAAAGATTAAACCTAAGATTGCGAAAACTTTCCAAGGTCCTTTTGGTTCTTCAACTGTAGCAGGAGCTGCAGCTTGAGGTTGTGCTACAGGTTGTGCAGCAACAGGTTGACCACAGTTAGGACATACTTTGTAGCTGTCATCTAATTGTGTTCCACAATTTTTACAAAATGCCATAAATATAAATCTCCTTTTTTAAAATTTACAACTTATTATAGCACTATTTAAACTTTTTGTCAAAAAATATACTTAAAATGACCGACATTTATGACAAAAATAGGTACTTAACAATTAATTTTGTTAAACACCCATTTATACTCATTTTATAAATTATTATAATTTTAAGCTAAAACACTGATATAATTTATTGCAATAATAATCATTATTGAAGTAATCGAAAGAATTAACCCTACTATCACACCAGTTTTAGATGAAGTTTTTTTGATTTGTAATGCGACAATCGAAATGATTATTCCTATTATCCCCACATATAGTCCTATTTCAATGAATAGTTGCATGTATGATGATAACATATATGTTAAAAATTCAAGTTTTTCCTTTTATCCTATCAAATTATTATCTGATAACATGCTTTTTTCACGTCCTTCACTTGATTCTTCATCTATGTTTATATTTGCGTATGTAGTATTATTATTTAATGTTGAAGTATTCTTCACTTTAGCTTTAGAACGCTTAAGTTTAGCAAAGTTAAGAACAAATACAGTAATAGATCCTACAAATGCAATTATAATAAAAATTAGCACTAAATAAAGAACAAATAAATTGGTTGGTACATCTATTGGAATCAAATTATTGTACTTTTCAAATAACGCTTGTGCATAATCTGAATTTACAAGTTTGTCAGCTTCTGTAAATGAACTAATATGTGAAGTTATATACTTTATATTAAGTATAAACGCAAGTAATCCAAAAATAAATAAAAGTACTGAACTACCACTAGTTATACATAATGCTAGTTTTTTGTTGATTTTTTTAACTAATAACGATACAACTAAAAAAACTAATATTAAACAACATAAAATAAAAAATATTATTCCAATTGTTCCACGTGCTCCACCACTTTGCATGATTTTCGCAGTATAACTATTAACAAAGTCTAAATCTACATAACGGTAATATTTTGTTCCTCTGATTACAGTTTCATAAAACTCAACTTTTCCAAATGGTATAAAACAAAGTATCATACATCCAACCATTAAACCTAGCATTGCTAGTTTATAGATGAATAATAATTTATCTATTTGATTTGGTTTTAAGATGCTTACTTTACTTTCAAGGATACTACCACAATTAAGGCAGAAGTTGTTGTCATCAGGGTTTTTGTATCCACATTTTTTACAAACTATCATAATTTTCTCACTCCTCTACTAATAAGACACATTTATAATAGAATAAGCACTTAGCTATTAACTTGCTAAATGCTTACTTTTTTTATTTATACATAAATAATTTTGCAAATTGGAAGATATCATTGCTGTTAACACCATGAGATCTAAGCCATTCCTTAAGTATTCCCAGCATAATATAAGAAAATAGTAATCCAATGCCAAAACCACAAACTGATAAGATGATACCTGCTAAAGCTTTTTTCTTGTTAACTTTAATTTTTGATACCATTCCCAAAATTGAGAAAATAAGACCTGGCTGAGCAAGTGTTAATGCCACACTACTTGCGACAAATGATGCTGCACAAATAAGACTTGCAAGACCTAATCCAAAGCCTACTCTACCAAACACTCTCCAACAATTTGCTTCAAGTTTAACCTCTGGTTTAATTTCTTCTACTTCTACAGCTTCGGGGTTTACTTCAACTTCTTGGATTTGCTTTTCCAGTGGAGTACCACATCCACCACAGAACTTAGTTTCATCAGGATTTACTTTCCCACATTTTTTACATACTAACATATTAATTCTCCTTTTTGAGTAAATATCTATATACTAGTATTATCAATAGTAACTACCTATTTCTGCGGCAACTCCAATTGCAACTAAAATTACGTACATAATAAAGCCAATTGCTAAACCAATAATTGATAAAATCATGCCAACTTTTGCTTTTTTATGGGCACTTTCATCTTTAGTTCTCATACCTAAGATTGAAAATACTAAAGCTGGTTGTCCTGATACAAGTGCAAAAACACTAAAGATAAATGTTGGTGCTATCGCAATTGTAATAATACCAAGAATAAAGCCGATTTTAGCAAATATTCTCCAACATTTTGCTTCACCTTTAACATTTTGAGTAGTTGGCTCAACTACTGGTTGTGCTTGTACAACTACTTCTGGTTGTTCTAGTGGTGTACCACATCCACCGCAGAACTTAGTTCCGTCAGGATTTACTTTTCCACATTCTTTACAATAAATCATATTCTTTTCCTCCTTAATTTTTTAATATATGATCACACTACTATTGTATCATATTTTTATAAAAATATGGTTAAATTTGTTTTTATTTTATATTAATTTTACTCAATATTTCATTTTTTAAATTTTCATTAAATTTCCCACTTTTAATCATTGCAATTTCTTCTTGATATGGTGGGAAACTTAAATCTTTAGTATATGGAATATATGGTGTTTCTAGAATTTTAGGAATATCTTTAAATCTTTCATCATTAACAAACTTCATCAATGTATCAAAACCAATGGTTCCAAAGCCTATATTTTCGTGTCTATCTTTATGACTACCTACTGGATTTTTTGAATCATTTAAGTGAATTACCTTTAAATATTCAAGACCAATGATGCGGTCAAATTCATCAATTACTCCCTCATAATCATTAACGATATCATAACCAGCATCATTTATATGACAAGTATCAAGACAAACTCCAATTCTATTTTTGTTATGAACACGGTCAATTATAGCCTTTATTTCTTCAAATGTTCTACCACACTCAGTTCCTTTGCCGGCCATCGTTTCTAATAAGATTACAGAACGATAGTTAATGGTATCAGATAAAATACAATTAATGCCATTTGCAATTCGTTCAATTCCGTAGTTACTTCCCATACCTACATGAGCACCGGGATGAAGGACCATATATTTCGCTCCAATCATCGCTGTTCCCATAAGTTCATTTCCTAAAAAGGTAATTGCATAATCCCATTTTTGGTTATCACTTTGAGCAAGGTTAACAATATAAGGGGCATGAACAATAATATCTTCAGGATCTATATTATTTTTTTTACAAAGTTCCAAGGCTTCATTTATATGCATTTGGTTAAATGGCTTTCTAAATGTGTTTTGAGGGGCACCTAAATATACCATTAAGGCATTAGCCCCATAGCTTAAAGCTTCTTCTACACTGCCTTCTAACATTTTTATTCCATTATTACTTACATGACTACCTATCTTCATTTTTTCTTTCTTCCTTTGCTCTTCGGCGGTAAATATTTTGAATTCTTTCGCGTTTTGCTTTTCGTATTTCTTTTTCAATTAATTCTTTACGTTTTTTTCGGTAACCTGGTTTTACTTTTTTTGGCATTGGGGTTTTTTGGTGAATTGCTTCTTCAATTTGTTTAGCTGGGGATAAACGTTTAACTTTCTTTCTGAATATTGTTTCTACCAATTCACCATTTTTAATTTGATAAAACTTTGGTTTCAAGCCTTTAGCTTGTAGTTTTTTTACATAATCATCATCATCGTATGCGTATAAACTATAGGCAATACCTGTACTTTCATATCGAGCTGTACGACCAGTTCTATGAATGTAAAACTCTATATCTTTTGGTAAATCAAAATTAATAATGTGACTTACACCTAATATATCAATACCTCTTGCTGCAATATCACTTGCTACAACATACTTAAACTCTAAGTCATTTATACGTTTAAGCATTTGTTTACGACCTCTGTCATCCATATCACCATGTAGTTTACCTACTTTATAACCTTTTTCAGCAAGACTTAAAGCTAGATCATCTACACCTTCTTTCGTATTAACAAATATTATCGCAAGATAAGGGTTTATGATTTTTAACAAATCATTTAACACTTCTTTTTTATCTTTAGCCTTACATTGTAACATAATATGTTCAATATTATTTGTTGTTAAATTTTTTTCTTCTAAAGTAATAGGTTCAACTTTTTCTAAATATTTACTCAAAAATTGGCGTAAGCCTTTAGAAATAGTTGCACTAAAAATTAAAAACTGCGGTCTACCTTGAACTTTACCAATTAATTTGTCTACTTCTACTAATTCTTTTTCTTCAAAAATCATATCAGCCTCATCAATTACCACGGTTGCGGCATTATGAATTTTTAAGACATTGGCATTTATAACAAGGTCATTTAGTCGGCCAATTGTTCCTATTACAATTTGGGGTTGGTTTTTTTCAAATTTTTTGATTTCCGTATCTCTACTTCCACCACCAATTACTTTTGAAACAGCTACCTCATATGGAAATTTACTTGTAAGGTCGGTCACTACATTAAATAATTGACTTGCTAGTTCTCTAGTTGGTGAAATGATAATCACTTGTACTTCGTTTTTACTTGCATCTAATTTTTGAAGAATAGGGACTAAAAAAGCGTGTGTTTTACCACTTCCAGTTGCACTTTGTACCATTAAGTTCTCCCCCTTAATAGCACGTGGAATGACTAATTTTTGAATTGGGGTAGGTGATACAAAATTAATTTTATTTAGAGCTTCTAGCAATTCTTTCTTTAAATGATAATCTTTAAAACTACTCATTTTCTTAATTCCTTTCTTTTATTTCGATTATTTCACCAATTAATCTATTATTATCAAATTTTCTTATTTTTACATTTACAATCATATTTTCTTTTAACTCTTTAGTTGTAGGTATGTATATTTCTAAATAATTGCTGCTATGGGAAACATAATATCCATTTTTAACTTGTTCGGTAATTACAATACAATTTTCATTTATAAACGATTTTTCGTACTCTATCTGCATTTTTTTAGCAATATCTAATAAAATATGGGCTCTCTCATTTATAACTTTTGGGTCCAAATGACCGGGCATTTTATCAGCTTCTGTATTCTTTCTTCTAGAATATGGAAAGATGTGCATCATTGAAAAATTCATTTCTTTAATGAATGAACAAGTCTCATTAAATTCTTCTTCAGTTTCACCAACAAAACCTGCAAGTAAATCAGTTGTAATCGCAATACGTGGGAACATCACTCTGATCTTACCAATTAACTTACGATAATCATTCGTTAAATACTTTCGGTGCATTTTCTTAAGCACGGCATCAGATCCACCTTGTAAAGGAATGTGCAAGTGATGTGCAATCCTTGTTTCATATTTTTTAATGGTATTTAAAAGTTCATCACTTACTTCCATTAATTCAATAGATGATAGACGAAGACGGAAAAGTGTAGTCTCGATCATTATTCGTTCTATTAACTTTGCTAAATCAATATTTCCTAAGTCTTGTCCGTATGTTCCAGTATTTATTCCAGCAATTATAACTTCATGAGTACCATTTTTAACTAGGGTTTTAATCTCGTTAATAACATCATCTGGTTTTCTACTTCTAATTTTACCTCTTGCATAAGGTATTGCGCAATAACTACAATAGTTTTCACATCCATCTTGAATTTTAACAAAACCACGTGTGTGCGTTTTTACAGCATTTACTTTCATCTCCTCATATTCAGTTACATTGTCAATATCATCGACAAAATTATTATTTGTAAAAGTATTATCAATTGATGATTTTGTATCTAAATATGATTTAACAATGTCATATGCTTTTAGACGATTATTTGTTCCTATTATCACATCCGCAAGTTCACTTGCCTCTTCTTGATGTAATTGAACATAACATCCCATCGCAACAATTAATGATGTTGGATTTTCTCTTTTTAATTTTCTAATTATTTGTCTACTTTTTTGGTCAGAAGTACTTGTAACAGTGCATGTATTAATAATAATTACATCAGCATCATTTTGCTCAGTATATTCTAAGCCACGTGAGACAAAGTCATTAAGAATTGCTTCTGATTCATAACTATTAACTTTACAACCTAAACTAACAATTCTAAATTTCATGTTTATTTCCTCTTTTATAGTCAATTATACTCATTATATAGCTTGGAGCAACTTCTGTTCTTAAAACTCTCTTGCCAAGGCTTACAAACTTGAACCCTGCTTCTTGTAAACTGACTAGTTCTTTTTCATCAATTCCACCTTCAGGTCCCACAAGTACTAGTATTTTATTTTCATTAGTTATTACATCACCTAAATATAAATTATTAGATTCATCAACATGAGCAACTAAACATAAATCATAGTCACAACTTATTTTAATAAAATTTTTAAATGTAACTGGTCCTTTTACTTCTAAAACTTTCGTGCGATGGGCTTGTTCAGCTGCTTCTTTCGCAATCTTATTTAACCTAATTTGCTTCTTATCAAGTTTTTCATCCTTAAGTTTTACATTTGATCTTGTCATAATAACAGGAAGATAAAATGAAGCTCCAAGTTCAGTAATGTGATCAATCACTTCTTCCATTTTTTCTTTTCTAACTAGTCCTTGAGCAATTGTCACTTCACACGGAAGTTCCTTATCCTCTAAAAGTTCTTCTACTATTTTTAATGTGACATTATGATTTGTGATATCAATAATTTCAGAAATAAAAGTTAAAGAATTATAACAAGTATAAACCTTATCTCCGGTTTTCATTCTCATCACATTTGCCATATGATGAGCATCATCACCCGTAATAGTAATTATTTTGGTATTTAAATCAATAGTTGCTGTACTATCATTTAAAAAATATCTTTGCATAATATCACCACTCTTTATATTTATATATTATAACAAAAATCGTTATTTTTTGCAAGCAAACAAAATTATAACCACCCATATAACGGGTGGTCTAATTTGATATATAACCTTTTTTACTCATGCTACATAAAACACTTAATCATATTTATCTTTAATTCTTAGCTAATACTTAAAACACATTCATAGAAACTAGAAGCATATTTATCATTAACTACATAAATTTTTCTTTCATCAAGTTCATTACACCTTCGGAGAAAGATCATATTTTTATAAATTGTAAGTCTATCATAATAATTAGTAATGATGTAATCATCATAAATATACTGCATACTAAATCTTAAAAAGTTAGGCTATGTCACAACAAACAGTTGATAAATAGCCATTTTTATAGGGGAGTATCAGAACTCCCCTACAAACTGTTATTTGCAGTTATCTATACTCATTTGGAATTTCGATATGAAATGTCTCACACAATAACTTCACATCATGTGCATCATTTTCATCAAACTCGTATCCCAGATGGAACATTACTTGACTATATGGTTCAATACAGGAAACCTCTATTTCCTCAATTCTTCCTTTACCCGAAAAAGTTTCTACCGGAAAACAATCCCCATCATAAAGAATTTCACCTTCGTCCGTATATTCAAAACAATGCAAATCAATAATTCTGTTTTTCAAATCTTCCCATACAGTATGGTTCAATGTTGTATATTCCATCTTAATCTCATAAAAGCCATTAGCTTTCATTATTTCTATAAAGTTCTGATAATCGTTCTTTTCTACAAAAATGTCAATATCATTATGGGCTCTTGACTGATATCCAAGAAGAGCATCTACACCCCAGCCACCATCAAGAAAGACTTTAATCTCCGCATCTATTGCAAATTGAAGAATCTGTTTTACATCTGTTATATTGACCATCTTATCATCTCCACAAATTCTAATTAGGCGACCAGAGGAACTGCTGGTCTGTTTGATAAATCTCTGCATTTAGCAGTTTTCAATGTTGCCAAAACAAAAGTTAAGAAGATGTTCCTTTTCTCCATGTCGCTTTCTTTGGCGTAATTTACAAGGTTATTCCACACAAGATAGTTGTTCAGATGCTTGGTAGAAACACCGTTAAAGCCACGCATAAACCTCTTTAGCTGGCTATGGTAGCTATTGATATGTTGGATATTATAAATGCCTTTCTTGGCTTTGCCAGTCTTTAACTGCACAAGGTCAATACCATTGGCATTTGTAAATCTCAGATAGGAGTTCATCTTGTCCGTAACAAGAGTGGAATTGGTCTTAATCCTACCATCATAAATATGATGTAAATCTCTTGTAGAAACTCTACCAGTATTCGTAATCTTGGAGATAGACAAGCCATTCCTATTAACCGCACAAGGAACACATACCTTTTCTTGGGACAAGCCTCTGATATGTGTAGAATGACCACGCTTATGAGCCTTGCGTGGCATAGCAAATGTCTTACTCTTGCTATGATTGCCCTTGTACGAGATGGCGAAAAAAGTTTCGTCAGCCTCAATAATGCCGTCAAGGGTAACATCGTCTGCCATATTCTGAAGTGCATCCAAAATCTTGTGTCTCCAAAGGAATGCGGTGTTTCTGTGAATCCCACAAGCAACAGCAGTCTTACGAATGGATAAGCCATTCATCATACAATCAATGTACTGCTCCCACACGGACAAGTCTTTTCTTGTACCAGACACAATGGAGTTCGTAGCAATCACGAAGGACTTGCCACAATCCTTACATACATATCGCTGTGTGCCATCTTTACGATGACCATTGCGAACCACATGGATACAGCCACAAAGAGGGCATACACGACCATTTGCAAAGCGTTCCTTTGCTACGAAATCTTCAATATTCAAAGACTTTACAAAGGCAGGACTTAAAAGCATTGTTTTAAGGCTTTCCTGCTCTGCGACAGTCAACTTACCGATAATATCTAATGCGTCTTTGATAGTAGGCATATCCAATTACCTCCTTCGGTGGTACTGTTTCTTACTATTATTATACGCTATTTCTCGTCAAAAATCAACCATTTGTTGTGACAGAGCCAAAAGTTATTTGTATCATTTAAGAAAGACTCAGTCTTAGGATCTACTGTATATTCCACAAATAATTCATCTATTGAAATTTCTTCAAGAGTATATTCTTTTTCTTTTAAAATGTGCAAGCCAATAGAATCATGTTTATTAATTAGTAATTTAGTGACATCTAATTTATTTATATCTGGAAAGTTAAATCCTTCTTTTAACCAACAATAACCATTATACTCTTGAAAAAGTATATTTTCTTCTGTATCACTATCAAGAACATAAGTTTTTTGTGGTTTACCATAGAATCCTATCGTATATCCTATTTGATGTTTTTTTCCATAAAAATCATACTCAGTAGTAATATCATAATAATTTTCAGGTAGCGTATATTTATTATTGTTATAAGAAAACGTGTAAAAATTCTCATAGTTAAGACATTCTTTTCTAAGCACTATTTTGTCACAGCTTGCTAATAAACAAATAACAAATAAACATAATAGGGAAAAAAGTATTTTACGCATAATAACCTCTCAAAATTTTATTTTTATTTAATATTGTGATTCTCATTTTTGAAACAATACTAGCTGTATTAAAGAAAACTC
>ENA-ORRN01000961-ORRN01000961.1-human-gut-metagenome-genome-assembly--contig:-NODE-961-length-21433-cov-6.276219_pt1 | contig 21433 bp, 25 predicted proteins | sample MGYA00242174_ERZ509132 | MGnify/ENA primary metagenome ERZ509132 (study PRJEB26280, sample SAMEA2338671) | human gut metagenome | biome: human gut; feature: human-associated habitat; material: faeces... | reverse complement strand
TCTTATCTCGCATACCCTAACTTCCTTCATTGCCTTTTTCCTCCTTTTCCTGCCCGCCTGCTGCCCCTGTTTGTGCGCCCGCTTTTGCCATTTGGTATTGATGCGCCTCGTCAGCGGAAACGACATTTAATGTCTGTAGCCGCTTTTCGCCTCCCTCTACGCTTGGAAGGTTCAGTATTTCCAGCGCTTGGTTTATTGTCAGCAACCCATAGGGCATAAGTTCTTTTATGAGGTTTACCTTTGTGGCGTTGCTGCTGAATTGCAGCCGCCCGCTTTCAAACAAAATAGAATTGCCGAAAGCCCTTTCCCGTTCATTGAATATTTTGCGGGTAAATTCAAGGCTAAACTGAACAGCCAGCGGCTCTATGGTGCTTTCATAAAATGCCGCCCACTGGTCTTCGTTGTAGCTGCTGTTTACAATCGCCTCCGAAATCCCCAGATAGTCATAAATCTTTGTCTTTACTGCCTGTAGCTGCTTCTCGTCGATTGTATAGGGCTTATTGTCCAGCGGTATGTATTCTGATGCGTTATCAATAACGGCTATACCGCCATTATTAGAAATTGACAGGTAATCTTTTATAAAATTCTCCTGTATGTCTTTCAGCTTCTCCACATTTGCAAGCTGCGTGCGCTTCAAAATGCCTCTAAGCTGTGCGCCGCTGTTGATTGCTGATATAATCCCCTCATTTTGCGTATGTGCAAGCTGTAACGCTGGTTCTAGTGCCTCGTTTCTGTCGCCTAACAGGTCATTACTGTTAAAATTCCTGCGCAAATGTATAATGTCAGCATATGGTAGTATTACGCTTTTCCCACCAGAAAACAGGAACTCACAGTATAATGCCCCTGCTGCATCTGCCATAAACTCAACATGTACCGCGTTTAGAGGATATACACCCATGAGCCGCCCGCGCTCGTCCTTTTGCAAGAACGCAAACGCATTGTTGTAAAGAAAATAATGCGTTGCCAGCTTATAGAGCATATCAAAGGCGCTCATATACGGGTTAGGCTCTATCTGTAGCAGGCGGTTTATTTTGCAGTCCCCCTCTGTGCGGTCATGGTCTGCGTACCGTATCACATGAGAGCCTTTCAGCTTCGCCACGTTCCGCGCTATCGCGTCAACTGCGCCCCTGTATATGTCGTTTGCGTATGCGTCTCCGTTCCATGCCGAAAATGAGCTACCGCCGCCCAGTATTTCAGCCCGTTCCGTTTTCCCCGCCGGGGGCTTTGTTTTGCGGAATATCCGCGAAAAAATGTTCATTACTGCCCGTTTTCCTCCTTTTCCTGTCTTCCTTTTTCATCTGGCGGCGCTCTCTGCCTGCTCATGCGCTGCCGCCTCCTGTTCTGGCGTATTTATTTACCGTGTGGGCTGCTTTTCGCATTAAAAAGCAACTGAAAACCTGTTGACCGTCCACATGCTTTCTAGCTGGCATGACCGCTGCTATTTTTACCACGGTATACAGGTGCAGCTATTCGCCTGCTGCGCTCTGTTGCAGGCTCGCCCTGCCTGCTGCCTAATGCGCCGTGTGGGACTTGAACCCACAACTTACCGCTTATGAGGCGGTTGCTCTAACCATTGAACTAACGGCGCTTATTAGTTTTGGTCTGCTTTGCTTTTCTTCCCTGTTTCCGCAGGATTTCCCAGCTTGCTTTTTTCCTGTCTTTGTAACGCTGGTACAGGTTGCCTGTGTGGTATATCATTTCTTTCTTCGCCTCTCTGTCTTTGGCGGCTTCGCTATCTTCCTGCATTTATAGCGCTGGTATAAATACCCCCAGCTGTCACAGCCTATTTCCCAATCCGGCAGCAAGATATAGCCCTTTGGTGCTGTTGGCAGTTTCCGCATGATGCTTTCTCGTTTGATTTCCTTTATCGTCACAATAGGGCGTTTAAGGTTTAAGCTGCCGCTCCAACTGCGTTTGTGTTTCCTCTTTTCCTCCGGCTCTTTCCCTTCCTGCTCAACATGCTTTGTTATGTACGCCGCTAAGTCCCTGTAATCGTTTGTTTTATCCAGAATGGAAGAGGTCACGCGCCCACGCCCCCACAGCTTTGTTAAATCCTCTATAGGGATTCCGTTCATTACTGCATGAATATGCCAGCGCCCTTGTTTCTCTAACGTATAGACGTACTTTAGCTCTGGCAGCCCGTTCTTTTTCCTATATCGCCGCACCCTCTTTATGAAATTGCGCCATTCTTTCCTTGCTGCCTCTTCCGCTATGTCCTCTATAAATGTGAATGTGTTAAACTGGTCGCCCTGCTGCCCGTCAAAATTTATATATATCACTCTCCACAATTCGTTACCTGTGCGCAGCTCGTTAGCCTTTTTCTGTCCCGGTGTTGATTCCCTTTCCTTCTCCCCTCTTGGCACATTTCCCCCTTTCGTGGAGTGGTAGCGCCTAACCTCCATAATGTCCCCTATGATAATTTTCTTTTCTGTATATGGCATATGTATTTCCTTTCCTGTTATCTCCCCTAATGTCCTAGAAGATAACATTATTTACAAGGTCGAACCCTTCCGCAGAATCCACTAAAACGCTTGCATTCCTACCGTACATATGCTATACTTTCTTTAGGTTATTTGTGTGTATAGCATATGCACAGCGTAGCGTCTGGCGGTTTCGTTAGACGCTATTCTTTTGCTCTTTCTATCGAACTTGCGTTCTTTTCTTCTCCCTCTTCATATCCCCAGTGATACGCTTGGTAGAATGACTTTGAAAAGAAATAGTATTCTTCCGGCTTTACCCATTCCGGCATTTTAAAAGCCCGCTTAAATTCCTTATAGGTCATTTTCCTAAATAATGCGCCTGCTGCCGTGGCGGCGGCTCTGTGTATCTTTTCAGCCAGTTCCCCAGCCATTGCATACGCTTCTTTTTCCTCTGCCGTCAGCTCTCTTTCATCATCTCCGAAACGGTATTCAGTCATTTTTTCTGTCTGCTGCTTCTGGTCTGGTAATATAGCCATTTCCGTTCATTCCCCTTTCTTCGTATGTCTTGCATTTTTCCTGCTCACAATCGCACCTTTCGCCCGCGTCAAGATGTGCCCCGCAGTGTTCACATGTTCTGTATATCATGGCTTTTTGTTCCCTCCTGCGTGGTTTCCGTATTTTCTGTATCTCCCGCCCTCATTCCGATAGCAAAGCAGTATAATAAGCCTATTTCCCTTTCGCTCATTTCCTCTAATAAACTTTTTACCATTTCCTTTTTACTCATGCTTTTCACTCCTTCCGTTTGGTCTTTCTTATATTGCAATCTGCTGCAACAGTGCTGCTATTTCCGGCTCACGTCTGCGCTCTGGTGGCAGATACCGCACAGCCTCCCTGCACTCTTCCCGCATTATTACGATTTCCTCCGGCGTTTCCCTTTTCGGCAATATACTTTCCACAAAATCTAAATAGGTGCTTTCTGTGTCTCCCGGTACTGTTGCATCTAATGAAACAGCGAAGCCTGCCGCTCGCTTTTGTTTCTTTTGGCTATCGTGCATTGATTTAAAGTGGTATTCTATCGCCCAACCTGCATATTGTGAAAATTCCATGCCCTTTTTTATTCCGTCTGTTTCCACCCGTGCAGCAGTTTCTACCAGCGTCAGCATTGCCTCTGCTACAAAGTCCTCCATATCCATGACGTTATTTTTAAACTGCTCCATTCTCCACGCGTTTTTCTTCGCTATGTATACGGCAAGGTATTTTACTTTTTCTATTGCTTCGTCCCTTTCTTCGCGGCTTTTGAAAATATGTTCTTTTTCCCTCGCCTGCTTTTCCTCATACTCCTTTTTCGCCCTCGCATAGTCCTTGAATACCTTTTCCGGCGTTTCCTCCAGCGCTGCCGCTATCCGTTCCGCAATTTCCGCTTTTATGCTGTCGCCCCATTTTTCATTTTTCATGTTATAGAGCGTACTTTCTCCAACGCCTGCCCTTTGGGCTAAAACCTTTATTGTTATTTTTCTTTCTCTGCGCAGCTGGTCTATTTTGTTTGGATGCTTATATAAAATAAACGGTTCAGACATTTTGCGCCCGCAATTTTTTCCCCTCCGCCTTTGCCTTTCTTTCTTCTCTTTTGTACTGTCTGAATATGCCCGCAAGCGTTTTTCCTATATCCTCACAAGCTGCCTCTTCCCCGGCTGTCAGCCCGCTTTCCGACTTTATTTCCTTTGCTGGTATGATGCGGTATAGCGGCACATTTTCCGCTACTGAACCGTCCGGCGCACGTAATCCCATAACTGCTACTTGCTGCAAGGCTTCGCCCTCTGCCAAAAATCTTTGCATTATGTATTCCTCCTTTACTTAATAGCAATATTATTGCTATTCATAGCAAAAAAAATATGGTCAATGCTTGCTTCTGGGTATTTCCGTTTTATCTTTTCCATGAAATTTCTACCAGCTTTCGCCGTTCCCTGTTCTACTTTCGCATACATTGACAGAGATACCCCCAATTCGCTAGCCATTTTTTCTTGACTTAATCCCTTTTGTGTTCTAAATTCTTTTAATTCACACATTCTTTTTTTCTCCTTTCCGCAATATTATTGCTATCTTTGTTTAATATACCATAGCAATATTCTTGCTGTCAAGATGTTTTTTAATATAATTGCGGTTTCTCTTGTAATTAGCAACTATATTGCGTATAATATAATTGATATAACTATAAGGAGGTACGCACTATGGCAGCTTCTCTAGGAAAAAAAATAAAAATGCTTCGTACCGAAAAGGGGTTGACGCAAGCCGAACTAGGCGAGCTACTTAATAAAAGCGGTAGCACTGTCCGTATGTGGGAGCTTGACCGCTCGCAGCCGTCGCCGCAAACAATCCGTTTGCTTTGTGATGTTCTCGGCACTACTCCCAATGCTCTACTTGGCAAGGAAGAAAAAGAAGAGCCTGTAGAAATGGTTACGATTGATAATAATATTTTAGGTAAACGCTTACGCGCTGCGCGTGGCGATATGTCTATACGCGAATTTGCTAAAAAATGCAATATAAGCCCGCCCCAGTTAGAAGCCATTGAAAATGGCGTTGATACAAACACGGGAAAGCCTGTTACAATCAGTTTTTCTGCTCTTGTTGACCTTTCTTTAGGCTCCGGGCTGTCCTTAGATTATTTAATGGGTAAAGACGAGCCAGCATTTAACAGCACTCCGTTAGAGGGCATGAGTAAAGAGCAAGCCTCTCTTTATATGCTCACGGAATTTCTAAGCCTCATAGATAAAGAATATCCTAAAATACCGCCCCAGCAGAAAGCCGCTTTAATTAGCGAATTTTATAAGCATGACCCTATAAAATTGTTATTATCTGCACTTAATAACGAACTATCCAAACAAGGAAGTGATGAAAAATGATGCAGCAGGCATTAAACGCCGTAATATACGCCCGCTATTCTTCACATAACCAGACAGAGCAAAGTATAGAAGGGCAGTTGCGGGACTGTTACGCCTTTGCAGAGCGTGAGGGATTGCAAGTTGTAGGGGAATATATTGACCGTGCCATAACTGGGCGTACTGATGAACGCCCAGACTTTCAGCGCATGATTGCCGATGCACAAAAGCAGCGATTTCAGCGTGTCATTGTCTGGAAATTTGACCGTTTTTCACGTGACAGATACGACAGCGCTATATATAAGCATAAATTGAAACAGTGCGGCGTTAGGGTGCTGTCTGCTATGGAAAATGTTGGAGAGGGCGACGTTAGCATAATTCTTGAAGCGCTGCTAGAAGCCAGTGCCGAACAATATAGCCTTGACCTTTCTAAAAAGGTGCTACGCGGTCAACGTGAAAGCAGGCTAAAAGGTACATTTTTAGGCGGCTTAACCCCTATCGGCTATAAACTGGAAAATAGAAAACTTGTTGCAGATGAGCGTACCGCTCCTATTGTTCGCTATATTTTTGAGCAATACGCAAAAGGTACGTCAAAGCAGGATATTATAAATGAGCTTGCCACACGTGGTATACTTGACCGCCACGGCAAGCCCCTTTCTCATTCAACCTTGCAGACTATTCTAAAAAATAAAAAGTATATCGGTGTTTATACACATGGCGGGCAAGACGTAGCCGGAGGCTGTGAAGCCCTCATAGACGAAAAAACATTTTTAAAAGTACAGGAACAATTAAGCAAGAGAAAACACGCGCCTGCTGCCTCAAAAGCTGTTATAGAATATCTTTTACAAGGGAAACTTTATTGCGGCTATTGTGGCTTTAATATGTTTGGCGACAGCGGACGCGGCAGGAATGGTATCACATACCGCTACTATGCTTGCAGGCGGCGCAAAAAAGAGCGTGATTGTAAAAAGAAAAACGAAAAGAAAGATTTTATAGAGTGGTACGTTGTTGAGCAAACTGTAGAATACGTTTTAACCCCGGAACGTATAGAATATATTGCATCTGAACTTGTCGCCCAGTACAAAAAAGATTGTGGAATTGACCGTATAAAAGCATATGAAAAGCAACTTGATAGGATAAAAGCAGAAATAAGCCGCCTTGTTGATACTCTGGCTGTCTGTCCCGCTGCCGCGCGTCAGCCTATTTTTGATAAAATGGAACAACTTGACGCTGAAAAGCAGGAGGTAGAGCTTGACATTTCAAAGCTCCGCATATCTGCAAAAATTCAGATTTCTAAAGAGCATATTATAGACTGGTTAAAGCAGTTCTGCAACGGCGACGCGCTAGACGTAGATTTTCAGAAAAGAATTATTGATACTTTCATAAATTCAGTGTATCTGTATGACGATAAAGTTATTATTTATTACAACATTGAGGGCGGTAAACAAGTAAGCTATATAGATATGATTGACAGTACCGAAGAGCCGCCGTTTTCAGACGATGCGCCCGGCTCTTCTGGTGGTTCGGATTTAAAACGCCCCGCCCTGGAAATACAGCTTCCCCAGATATCCACCTTTATTTTGTGGTTAGCGGATAAATATTGCTCCAGAGCTTTCCCATTATTTTTTATCAGAAAGAAAATTTCACACTCGTCCTCACAGACATTGAATCCGACCATTTCCGAGAACTGTAATGCCATCTCCTTCAGAATCTGCATTTTCCATATGAATAATATCCGATAACATTCATAAGACCCGGAAAGATCCTTCTCTACGATCATCTGAATTGCTTTGGCTGCACTCAGCAGTTCGTTATTTAATTCATTTTCTTCCAGATAAAGTACTGCTTCTTCAAGGTCTGCCACATGGTGTTTCATCAACTCCATTATTCCATGGTAATGTGACCGGATAAATTCCTTAGACGAATACATGATGATCCTATCTGCCAATTGCTCCTGATTAAGCATTCTGTTTTGATAACCGCGTGCCATCAAATTATCATAATACTTTAATATTCTATCCATTCTGAATTCCTGATTCTCTTCAGAATAATAAAATTGATGACTCTTACTTTCAAAAATATCTCTCAGCTTATGGGCAGTATCCAGATAAAAATGTTCCTCAAATGCAGATGGAGAAGTGGACTGTGCATCTCCGAAATAATGCCCTGCTATATCAATAACGACCGGATTCACAATAGAAATAAAATAGCTCTCCAGCTCCCTGATACGATTATTTAAGGCGCTCCGGTTTTTACCGTTTCTCATCTCTCCCTTTACTACCAGTGTCTCAGAAAAGCTCAGTCGAACTAATACAATCTTTTCTTTAGGATAATATTTCAGTAAAAGTCCGGCATATTTCCTAATCTGTTCTTTCCAGAAGCTTTCACTAAACGGAGGTGTCTGTTTCTCAAATTTGTCTTTATTTGTTTTGTAAAAATCAGATAAAACAAAAGCATCGGAGGCCGTGTAATAATTATCATCCATTTTATAAAGAGAAATTGCTGCAGCAGCATAAAAATCAACTATCATATATTCTGCCCGGTTTTTTGAAAGGCACTGTTCAAGGTCTTTTTCTATATCTATCCTTACCCGCTCTGCACACCGTTCCTTCAACTCCTGTTTTTTACCGTTCAGTATGGATAACTGGGAAATAATACACGCATCCTGATTTATCCGGCACTCCGGCAAATAAGAAAATATTTTTTTCAACACAACAGAGCCCTGCAGCATCACGTCCGGCTCCGGCACTGAGGGTATCATCTGGGCATTCTCTGACAGGAGCTCCGCAATTCTTTCCCTTTCTTTTCCACCGGCAATTCCTATCTTTATACCACAGGAAGCATCGTCTCTGCTTATTGTCGGAATAAACGATATTGCAGACGACACTTTACCCTTCGGACTCTTATGCAGTTTACAGCACATAACCGCACCGAGTCTGTTTTCACTGAATTCATTCATTGATGTGAGAAAATTTCCCAATGAATAAGCGCATGGCACCATTCTTTCATCGGAGGTGGTAAGTATTTCATAATTCTGCATCAAATGAGGATGCGATGCAACAATCAGATCAGCTCCTGCTTCTGCCATTTCTTCCGCCGTTTTTCTTTGAGCGGATTTTATCTCAGAGGAATTCATCTTTCCCCAATGCTGATATGCAATAATGAATTCCGCGTGATTTTTTCTTGCCTCATCAACATACTGTTTAAATAATTCTGTTTTGTACCGGCCAAGCTCCTCCATCCACAAATTCATTTTAGCTTCGTGTCCATTATTAATCATACACAAAGCAATCACGGCAATTTTTATCCCCTTTATGACAAGGGAGCTGCGGATGGACGGGCAGGCCCTCTACTATGGCATGAACGCCCTTTCCCACAATGTCATCATGGCTGACCGCAAAAAGCTGAAGTCGGCCAACGGAATGTACCTCGGCTCTACGGGCTCGGGAAAATCCTTTGCGGCAAAGCGGGAACTGCTCAATGTCTTTCTGACCATCCCCCAGGATCGGATTATCATTGTCGATCCGATGGGCGAATATGCCCCGCTGGTTCGCAGGCTGGGCGGACAGGTGATCGAGATTGCCCCGGACAGCCCCCACCACCTAAACCCGATGGATGTGGAGCTTAACATGGCCGCCGGGGAGAGCCCTCTTTCCATGAAGGCGGATTTCCTGCTTTCCCTGTGCGAGCTGGTGGTAGGCGGAAAGGAAGGCTTACAGCCCATCGAAAAAACAGTTGTTGACCGCTGTGTGCGGCTGGTGTACCGGGAACAGGCCCTTGGGCTTGATACGGGAAAAACCCCGCTTTTGCAGGACTTGTACGAGGAGCTCTTGAAACAGCCGGAGCCCGAGGCCCGGCGTGTGGCAACTGCCCTTGAGCTCTACTGCACCGGCTCCCTCAACCTGTTTAACCATCCCACGAATGTGAAAACCGACAGCCGGGTGGTGTGTATCGTGCTGAAAAACATGGGAGAAAACCTCCGCAAGATCGCCATGCACATCACAAATGAATTTGTGTCCCAGGCGGTAGATACCAACTTCCGGGAGGGCGTGGCGACATGGTGCTATTTCGATGAGTTCCATGTCCTGCTCCGTGATCCGCTGACCGCCAGCTATTTTGTGGCGGTGTGGAAAATGCTGAGAAAGAAAGGCTGCGTTCCCAGCGCCCTCACGCAGAATGTGAAAGACCTTCTGGCCAGCCGGGAGATCGAGAACATTCTTGATAACACCGACTTTATGATTTTGCTCTCGCAGGCGCAGAGTGACCGGGCGATTTTGGCAAGACAGCTCGGTATTTCCGAGCACCAGCTTTCCTACATTACCCACTCTAATTCCGGCGAGGGCCTGCTGTTTTACGGGAATGTGACCATCCCGTTTGTGGATCGGTTCCCGAAGGGGGAAATCTATGACCTCTTAACCACCCGACCGGAGGATATGAAGAATGAAGCGAAAACCGAATAAACCACGCCCGGAGGCCCAAACGCATACGGAACCCGGAGGCGGAGCTGCCGGGCCTGGCGGCTCGGCTTTTGAGGCTGGCTCTGAACAGGAGCCCGGGGCGGCTGGCACTTCGGGACAAAGTGTCCCAAAGTCAAAATTTCGCCAAAAAAGCCAGCAGGAACAAGCGGCGGCATCCAAGCTCCGTATGGAAAAGCGGGGCGAAAAACGGGAGGCCGCCCGGGAAAAGCTGGCAAAGCAGAAGCCGCCCAAACAAAAAGGCCCGATCCGTAAGGCGGCGGGGGCCGCCGGATGGGGCGTTCACGGCTTTGTGCATGGCAAGCTCTACGAGGTGGAGCAGGAAAATGTAGGAACGGAAGGGGCCCACCGTTCGGAGCTTGCCGGGGAGGTTGTCCTGCGGCATGGCTCCCGGTTTGTAAAACGCAAAGTCCGGGAACATCCGGCCAGGGCAGTTAGCCGGGCCGAGGCCAGGTATCAGAAAGCGGCGGCGGATTATCATTTCCACACCGCCGCACAGGAGCACCCGGAGCTTTCCAAAAACTATTTTACCCGGTACTGGCAGAAACAGCGGCTTAGAAGGCAATACCAGAAGCGGGCGAAGGAGGCCGCAAAACAGAGCGCAAAAGCCGCCGGGAAAACAGCCGCCGCCACGGAAAAGCTGACAGCCCGGGCCGCCGGGTTTGTGAAGCGCCATCCAGTCGGATGCCTGCTGGCGCTGGCCTGTGTCCTTGTGATCGTCCTGCTCCAGTCCTGTTCGTCCTCGCTGGTGTCCATCGGCAACGCCGGAGCCGGGGCGCTGGGAGCCACCACTTACCCCTCTGAGGATGAGGCGATTTTAGGGGCGGAGGCGGCTTATGCCGGGCTGGAGGCAGAACTGCAAACCTACCTTGATACCTACGAAAGCACCCACGATTATGACGAGTACCACTTCGATCTGGACGAGATTGAACATGATCCCTATGTGCTCATTTCCCTGCTGTCGGCGCTCCATGAGGGGGAATGGACGCTTTCACAGGTGGAGGGCTCCCTGCAAATGCTCTTTGACCGCCAGTATATTCTGACGGAGCGTGTGGAGGTGGAGACACGCTATGACAGCGACGATGAACCCTATTCGTGGTACATCTGCTATGTGACGCTGGAAAACAAGAACCTGTCCCACCTGCCTGTTTCCCTGTTGAGCGAGGAACAAATGTCCCGGTACTCCATCTATATGTCCACCCTTGGCAACCGTCCCGACCTGTTTCCCGACTCCCCCTATGTGGACAAATACATTACCAACCCGCCGGAGGGCTATGAGGTTCCGGGGGAATATCTGGACGATGAAACATTCGCCGCTATTTTCTCGGAGGCAGAGAAATACATCGGCTATCCCTATGTGTGGGGCGGCTCCAGCCCGTCTACATCCTTTGACTGCTCCGGCTATGTGTCATGGGTGATCAATCATTCCGGCTGGAATGTGGGCCGCCTTGGGGCGCAGGGGCTTTACAACATCTGCACCCCGACCAGCTCCCCAAGGCCCGGCGACCTTGTGTTTTTCAAGGGAACCTATGATACCCCGGGCGTGAGCCACTGTGGGATTTATGTAGGCGATGGGCGGATGCTCCATTGTGGCGATCCCATCGGATATGCAAACTTAAATACAAGCTACTGGCAGTCTCATTTTTACGCCTACGGGCGTTTACCATGATTGGAGGTCATTTATGGCAACAGCAAAAAGCATGAAAATCCAGGCCGAGATTGATAAGGTCAAGGCCAAAATCAGCGAACAGCAGGCCCGGCTCAAGGAGCTGGAGCAGAAAAAGCTGGAGGCGGAAAACAGCGAGATCGTGGACATCGTGCGTGGCATGAGCATCCCCCTTGCGGAGCTGCCCCTGCTGTTTGAAAAGCTGAAAGGCGGCGGGGCTTTGGGACAAAGTGTCCCGAAGTCCGAGGATGAGGAAAAGGAGGAAAACTGAATATGAAACGGTTTCGAGTTTTGACAGCGGCGCTTTGTGCCGCTGTTTTGTTATGCGGCTTTAGCGTTCCCGCCTATGCCTACGCAGGCGGCGAGGGCGAGGACTACGGCGATCCCACAATGGAAACCCCGGCCCCGGAGCCGACTATTACGCCGGGCGAGGGCTTTTCTGAGGAGGGAAACCTTGTAACCCGTGATCTGCTCTATGACGAGCACACCAACAAGCAGTTTATTACCGTCCAGACCAGCGGCGGCAATACCTTTTACATTGTCATTGATTATGACAAGCCTGTGGACGAGGAAGGTGAACAGTATGAAACCTACTTTTTCAGCGTTGTGGATGAGGGGGATCTGCTGGCCGCAGCCGAGGCCGCTGGCGTGGAACAGGCGGTCTGCTCCTGTCCGGAGAAATGTGCGGCGGGGGCTGTCAATACCGACTGCCCGGTATGCTCTGTCAATATGGGGAAATGCGTAGGTGCAGAGCCGGAGCCCGAGCCTGCCCCGGAGCCTGAGCCGGAACCCGAGAAGCCGGGCAACGCCGGGATGATCCTTTTGGTGCTGGCTGTCATGGGCATCGGCGGCGGGGCCGCATGGTATTTCAAGATTTACCGTCCGAAACACCAGCAGGCTGACCAACCCGAGGAGGACGATGGCGGGGAGTACCCGGGCTATGACGAGTTTGAAGATGACGGCCCCCCGTGGGACGAGGAGGACGAAACCGAAGAAAAGGAGGAAATCAGATGAATTTTACCAGCAGTCCCTTTGAACGAATGATGAAAGAAAAACCCCGTCCCCAGGCTCCCGCCGAGAACAGGCCGCCCAGGGGCTCCGCCTGTTGTGGCTGCTGTTACTGGCGGGGGATCGCCTGTGTGTCCTGCTACAAGGAGCTTTTGAAGGCCGGGGCTGGCGGGAGGTGATGGATTGTCCCGTGAACTGACACGCAAGGAAAAGACAGCGATCCGCTCTCTTGTGGTAACATGGTGCGCCAACTATGACCGGGAATACGGATGCCTGCCGCTGGATAGCGATTGCTATATGCTGGGTAAATGCTGGACGGGATCATACTGCCGCTATTTCCGGGAGTCCGTCCTGCCCCTTGATCCGGCGCTGGAAGTGGCTCTTATGAGCGAGGGCCCAAGGCCAGATTTTAAGATATGCCCGGTATGCGGCGGGCCTGTTCCCCCGGACAGGCGGCAGGCGTACTGTTCGGCGGCCTGTGCAAAGAAAGCCCACCGCCGCCAGCAACGGGAATATATGCGGAAAAAGCGGGGTGCATCCGTTGACAATTAGGGCCTGCAAAACCCGCTTATAGCAAGGCTTTCCGGGGCCGTTCCGTTGGCCTGCCGTATCATTCTACGGTATGGCCCCGTTTGCCCCGATGCTGTCAACATCCATACAGCGGGACTTTGGGACAATTTGTCCCGAAGTACCCGCTTTCTGAGAGGAGGAATTATGCCGAAATATTACCCCATCAATGAGGAGGCCGCCCGGCGTGCCAAAAACGCCAACAGCTTTTCCGACTATGTTCCCGGCTCCGCTACCGCCGCTTACCGTGAAATGGTGGATCGGGCCTATACCCTCGGGAAACAGCAGAAAGGGCGTGTCGATCCCATGTACCACGAAAAGATTGACGGGCTCATAGACCGCTATGCCCGCAAGCTGGCGGAGAACATCAACCAGTGCAATCTCATAGATGCCCGTGTACCCTCCATCCTCATCGCCGGAGGCTCCAACTTCCCGGTGCGGAAAAAGGAAAAGCAGAACGCCGCCCGGGATAAGAACATGGGCGAATATATGCAGATCGAGGGCCTGCTGGATAAGGTGCGCTCAACAGGTATGGGCGGGATCAGCGCAGACGATGACCGGGCTGTGGAAAAGCTGGAGGCAAAGCTGGCAGGGCTGGAGGCCATGCAGGAGGAAATGAAAACCGTCAATGCCTACTACCGCAAGCATAAAACGCTGGAGGGCTGTCCCGTCCTGTCCGCCGAGGAAATTGGAAAGCTCCAGTCCTCTATGGCATCCGACTGGCGCAAAAATCCCGTACCCTATCCGTCCTATCTGCTTACCAACAACAACGCCAACATCCGCCGCACACGCCAGCGCATTGAGGATTTGAAAAGCCAGTCGGAATATGCGGGCTGGGCCTTTCCCGGAGGGCAGGCGGAAATCAACGAAGGAGAAAACCGCTTGCAGCTCTTTTTTGAGGAAAAGCCCTCGGAGGAACAGCGGCGGGAACTGAAAAGCAACGGTTTTAAGTGGGCTCCCAGCCAGGGAGCATGGCAGAGACAGCTTACGAAAAATGCCATCTATGCGGCGGGCCGGATGGAGTTTTTACGCTCGGAGGATGGGCAGAGCCCTTACCAGCTCCAGCCCTTTGCCCGGAAAACGGAAAAGGATATGGCACGATGAAGGAGGTGTATTTGTGGACAAAAATCAAGGCTATTCCATCTTGAAGGCTGTGATGCTGGAAAATGGCAGGGGCTTTGCGCTGGGGCATCATCCCACAGCTCCATCCCCCTATGTCACATGGGCCTGTTACGATGATAAGAACGGCCAGCGGCAGTATGAATGGGGACATTACGGCAACGATCTGGCCGCTATGGAACAGGATTTTTCAGACCGGATAAAGGACTATCAGCGGCTTTACCATGTGGGGATCGTGCAGACCGAGGCCCCCGGCCTTTACAAGTATTACTCTACTCAGCGGCCTGTGGACATCGGGACATTCCCCAAACCGCCCCACAATGCCCCGGATGAGATCGTCAACTATGACCGCCGCATCCCGGTGGAGGGCGGCGCATTTCTGGCATGGGGGCATCTGACTTATACAAGGCCGCTGACCGAAAAGGAGGCGTCTGACTATGAGCTCCGTCCTGCCCCCGTCATTTCTGAATTATCCCGAAAAAACGATGACAGGCCCCTCTCGATTGCCCAGCAGATGAAAGAGGCCGGAGCTCTGGCAGAAGCCAGCCAGGGCGATCCCATCCATAAGAAAAAGGCCCCCGACCGGGGCGACCGATAGGAGGATTTGTATGGAAGAAAGATATAACCCGATGAAAAGTGCGGAGATCGCCACCGAGCACAATTACAATATGCTGGACGGTGTTCTCAATAACCAGGCCCCACCCCCGGAGGAAAAGGAGCTGGATAAGGTTAAGGAACCGCCCCACAAGCGCCGGAGCCGGGAACGGGAGGAACGATGACAAAGAAACGCCGCCGCCCGATCCATCTCCATGTGATGGTGTCCGAGGAGGAGCAGGCCCTTATTCAACAACGCATGGCCGAGGCGGGCATCCGCAATATGGGGGCCTATATGCGGAAAATGGCCCTCAATGGCTATGTGCTCCATGTTGACCTCTCGCCCGTCCGGGAGCTGGTATCGCTCCAGCGGCGGTGCTCAAACAATCTAAATCAAGTGGCGATCCAGGCGAATACCTACGGTGGGATTTATCCCGAGGAGATCGCCGCTCTGCAACGGGACTATGCCGCCCTGTGGGGGCCGCTGTCCGATCTGCTGAAAAAGCTCTCCGCATTGGTGGAGCTCTGATCCTTCCGGGGAGTGGTGTGTGCCGCTCCCCGGTTTTCACTACTTCGGGACAATTTGTCCCGAGGTGCTGAAAGCCGGAGGCATCCTTGTTGTCCCTCCCGGACAGAGGTATAATTATCATGTAAGGAACCATAAACCACACTTTTCAAGGAGGTATCAAGCGATGCGGATCATTCTGAAACTTTTAGCGGCCCCCTTTGTTCTGGCCCTCACGCTCCTTGTGGCAGTATTGAATTTTGCTTTTTCCTTTGCGTCATGGGTGTTCTGCGCCCTGTCCTTTCTCTGTCTGATCGGAGCCCTGTTTGCTTTATTCACGGGGGATCGCTGGGGCATACAGGGGCTTGTGATCGCCTTTGCTGTTTCGCCCTTTGGCCTGCCCGCTGTGGCGGAGTGGCTCATTGACAAGCTGGACAGTCTCAACTACTCGCTAAAGAGTTTTATCACAGGATAACGCTTTGGGACAATTTGTCCCGAAGTCCCCTGCGGCGGCTGGACGGACAGCCGCCGTTTTCTTTTGGAAGGAGGTGTGCTCACGGCTACAACTTATATCCGGCCCTACAAGGTGGCGGCTGGGAAAGGCGCTGTCCAGACAATGGAGGAACGCTTTGACTATGGGCTTAATCCGAAAAAGCTGGGAGCCCTGTCCTCATACCTCTGCGATCCGGCCACGGCTCCCGCTGAGTTTCTGCTGGTAAAGAGCCAGTACCAGGCGGAAACAGGTCGGGCCGTAGAGCGTGGAGCCCTGTTTTTTCAAATCCGGCAGGCGTTCCCGCCCGGCGAAGTGACAGCGGAGGAGGCCAACCAGATTGGCTATGAAACAGCCATGCGCTGGACGAAGGGAAAGTATCAGTTTTTTGTCTGCACCCACACAGACAAGGGCCACCTCCACAATCACATTTATTTTAATTCAACGGCCTTTGACCGCTCTCGGAAGTTCCATAATTTTATCGGCTCCAGCTTTGCCCTGCGGCGGCTCTCTGACCGGGTGTGCATTGAGCATGACCTCTCTGTGATCCAAAATCCAAAACAGCACAGCAAGGGCCGGTATCTCCATTATGGCCAGTGGATTGGGGAAAAGCCGCCCTCTGCAAAACAGCGGGTGCGGCTGGCCATCGTGGAGACTCTGCAAAAACAGCCCGCCGATTTTCCGGCGTTTCTGAGGCTCATGGAGGAGACCGGCTTTCTGGTAAAGCATGGCCGTGGCGGTGTGATCTCCTTTCTTGCTCCCGGACAGGATAAGCCCACCCGCCTGCGGGCATCCACCCTCGGGGATGGTTTTGATCCCGAGGACATCCGGGCTGTGATTGCCGGGGAGCGTCCGATCCCGGAGCTCCCGCAGGAGGCTCCGGCTCCTGCCCGGTGTGTTAATCTGATTATAGACATTCAAGAGCGCATGGCACAGGGCAAGGGCCCGGCCTATGAACGGTGGGCCAAGGTTTACAATCTGAAACAGATGGCTGCTGCGCTCCAGTACCTGCGGGAAAATGATTTGATGGACTATGAAGCGCTGGCGGCCAGTACAGAAAAGGCAGTCGAGCGTTTTCACACGCTGTCCGAGGAATTACGGCAAACGGAGGCGGAGCTGGAAAAGACCTCCGGGCTCATGGCGGCTACTGTGGACTACGCAAAAACCCGGCCTGTGTTTGACGGTTACAAGGCGGCCCGGTACAGTAAAAAATATCTGTCGGAGCATGAGGCGGAGCTTGCCGCTTACCGGGCGGCCCGGGCCACTATGAATGAGCTTTTGGACGGTGCAAAATTGCCAAAGATGGCGGATATGAAAAAGTCCCGCCAGGAATTGGCGGGAAAGAAAAAAGCCCTCTATGCGGAATACCGCAAGGCCCAGGCGGATATGCGGCAGGCTGTGGCGGTCAAAGCGAACATAGATCATCTGCTCGGCGTGACAGACGGGCGGGAAAATAAGGCCCAGGAGCGATAGAGACAGGCCGCAGACAACAGGCGCATAGCGCCGGAACTTTGGGACAATTTGTCCCGAAGTCCAGCGGGTTTGGGGAGCTCCCCAACAAGCATTTTTGCGGGCCTGCGGCCAGCAAAAATTTCGGAGTGTGGCCACACCCGAATTGCTTGCCATTTAGCGGCACCCCCGAAAAGCCCCCTAAAAACGAGAAAAACGAAGGCCCTCTTACTTGACCTCCGTTTCTCTGGCTTTTTGTAGTCCCTCTGCTGTGGCCTCCATGACCGTCAATTCCTTTTCGTCCATTGTATTGAGTAGCCTGTCAATATGCTGGCGGCAGTCGCTTTCGCCGTTCTGCCTGTCAGGATAAAAGAATTGGTCTACGGAAATGTCCAACAGGGTGACGATTTGGTAAAAGGTGTTCAGGCTCGGATGCTGGCCCCGGTTCTCAAAATACATGATGGAACGAGGGGTACGATCTACGAGCTGTGCAAGGTATTCCTGTGTCCAGCCTTTCGCCTCCCTCTTGCGCTTGATCTCCCGGCCTAATGCGTGGAAGTCAAGCCGTCTGGTGTCTTGGTACATTCTCATATCACCCCTATATTATTTTACATTTCGGGTTTGACTATGAGAACGAAACACAGTTTTATGTTTTAGTAGTATTTTATTGTCTGCTGACAAGGTTGCCGATGTTACACGGCCAAGGTATAATAACAGAAAGAAAATTTGAAAACTACACTTTAATCACAAAAATCTATGATACGCTATCTTTGGAGGTGTTACCATGCAAAGAATTTTAGTCGTTGAGGACGATTTTGATATTCAAGAACTTTTACAGAATTTTTTACAAGAAGCAGGATATGAAGTAGCTGTTGCAAATGATGGTGTCGAGGCACTCTCTTTATTTGCAGGCCAACGATATGACTTGATTGTATTGGACATTATGCTCCCCAAAATTGACGGTTACGGTGTCTGTGAATTGATACGCAAGCAATCTGATGTTCCTATCATTATGCTAACCGCATTAAGCGGAGAAGAAGATCAGATTAAAGGATTGGATTTGCAGGTGGATGACTACATCACAAAACCGTTTTCTATGCCTGTCCTGCTCCGCAAAATTGCGGCTGTACTTCGGCGCAGTAACCGGGAAACAGATGAAAAGTATCAAATCATTACTTATGGCAATTTGCTTTTGAACTGTGACAGCTACACCGCCACCGTGGACGGAGCTAATTTTGAACTGACACAAAAGGAATTTGAAATACTGCGGGAACTGCTGACCCATCAGGGCCGGATATTGACCCGGCAGAACTTGTTGGATAAGCTGTGGCGATATGATTTTTATGGGGACGAGCGTGTTGTTGATACCCATATCAAAAATCTACGAAAAAAATTGGGAATAGATTTCATTCAAACAATCAGAGGGGTGGGATATAAAGTTGATAAAGAGAATTAAAGGCAGTCTGTTTGCTAAAGTCTTTATTCTGACTGTGGCAGTTTTGCTCTGCGTGAGCTTTCTTGTCTATGGCGTTTTGGCTTGGTATATGCCTCAAACCTATTCTAACAATCTCAATGCGGCATTAGATGAACAGACAAGCGACTTTATTTATGAATTAGAACATATCCGTATGCAGGATAGCGGCGGACTTTTTGATCAGTTTCTTCAAAACACGACAATTAGCATGGTGGAGCTTTATACTGCTGATGGTGTTCTGGTGGAAACACCGTCTAACCAAAATAGCTTTAACGATGGGATCACCGGGGAGGCTCTTGGCGGAGCATCTTATGAAAGTGCGCCGATTATATCCAACAGCTATTACTTCTCATTTGCAGATGATAATAGCCAATATATTTTAACAGTTTATGGAGAAGCCTCTCAAATCGCAGAACTGCGGCAATCATTTGTAAGCGTATTACCGATTTTGTTTTGCGTTATTCTCCTTGTATCGTTGGCAACTGCTTGGGTGTATTCTCGTATTATTACAAACCCGGTATTAAAAATCAGTCGGATTTCTAAAGAAATGTCTGATATGCGGCTGGAATGGCAACTTGAGGAACGCCGTTCTGACGAGCTGGGTGTACTGGAGAATAGCTTGAATACGCTGTCCCGGAAACTATCTGCTACCTTGGAGGAGTTGCAAAGTGCAAATCTCCAGCTCCAAAAGGATATTGAACATCAAAAGGCGCTGGAACGGGCACAACAGGATTTCTTTTCTTCCGCTTCCCATGAACTGAAAACCCCTATCACCATTATCAAGGGTCAATTAGAGGGGATGCTATTGGGTATAGGGGCATATAAAGACCACGAAAAGTATCTTGCCCGATCCTTGGAAGTTGCAGCTACGCTTGAAACGATGGTGCAGGAAATATTAACGATTTCAAGGCTGGAAACCAATGTCGATTTCAAAATGGAGCATTTTGATTGCGCTCCCATGATACATGGCTATTTGAGGGAGATTGATGATTTAGTGGCAACAAAAGAGCTACAAATACATCTTGCTATACAGTCTCCCGCTTTTATCAATGGGAACAAATTACTGATTGAAAAGGTGTTCTCCAATTTGATTTCAAATGCTGTAAAGTATTCGCCGCATGGAGCAAGCGTTGATATTATTTTACAAAATACCAACGGACGCTTTTTGTTCTCCGTAGAGAACACAGGTACACATATACCAGAAGATGATATTCCCAAATTGTTTGACGCTTTTTATCGTATGGAGCAATCCCGCAGTAGAAGAACAGGCGGTAGCGGCTTAGGGCTTTATATGGTTCAAAGAATTTTACAACAACATAACAGCTATTGTGAGGCTTGCAACACAGAAAACGGTGTTAAATTCTTCTTCACGATTTAGCGGACAATCAGCGGCAGGTGAACAACCTGCCGCTTTTTTAACTACACATAAATCACAAACTAATCCCAAAGGTATCCCAAAATGCTTTGCTATACTTGGGGTACATTCAAAGAAAGGATTGGTAAACACTATGAGAAGAATGGCATTATGCGCTGCGTCCATGCTCTTGTTAGGCTGTTTGGCTGGATGCAGTACGACACCACAGAACAGCCAGGAACAAGGTAATCCCGTTATCAAGGAAGAAATCAGTCAACCTCTTGGCGGTTCTGAGGCGCTGGGAAACAGCGAGGACAGCTCGGCACTCTCCGCCGCAGACAAAGAAAAAATGTTTGCACCTTATGAACAATACGGGATGACCTATGACGCGGTCAAAGATGAACTTACCTATAACGGGAATTTGGTTCGCTGGTTTGAGGACTATTATCCCATCAGTAACAACGAAACCGCCGGTATTGATTTTCTAAATGAGAACGGCACAGTAGATGTGTATGCTGTACGGGATTTAGAGAGCTTTTCAAAAGCGGCTGACGGCTCCGTTGATCCGGCGGGTAAACTGATTGGCTTAAAAGAGTTTACCCAGCAGGAATTTGACGCACGGGATATTGAGGCGTTGAAAAACAGCACATCCGTTGCTATGGCAGGAACGCCGCTTGAAGATAGCGAAACTGCAAAGCTCGTTGCAGAGTATGAGGCATTTGGAGTAACCTATGATGCCGAAAAAGATCAGTGGTATTTCAATGGTGAGGAAGTCCGCTATTTCCGGGATGTTCTCACTTCTAATGGTGAAAGTCTCACCAGCGGAAAATTCCGAGGCGAAATGAGAACGCTTGGAAGTGGTGTTGGCACAATAGACATTTATACCGTTCGTGATTACGGCCACTTGAACAGCGAACATCACGGAACATTAACTGGCATCGAGAAATACAGTCAAGAGGAATTTGACGAGCATACACAGGCCGGAATGTCTGGAAATCAGCCCATAGGTAATGCAAGCCATAACTAAACAAACCATCTATCTGCCGGACGACGGCAAAAGAAAAAAAGCCGTCGTAGAGCAGACAATTTGACACGCCCATTTGAAACGGCGGCTTTGATTTTCAGAGCCGCCGTTTCTCTTTGGATATTCAGTAACCCCACGGCGGCCCATAGGAGGGTGTCGCCGTGTCCATCTTACTTTCTCACAATTCCCATGACCTTCACCAGCTAAAAAAAGCGTAGCTCCCCCTCCGGGACAGTCTGGCTATGAAGGTACAATATATCAGTACAATTATGATAATGTAATTTCATGCGTCTGCATAGCGTCTTGCTGTGCGGGCGTTTTTATATGCCTGTACCTTGGGACAATTTGTCCCAAGGTAGCCAGCCCCGGCTGCCGATCCCCGCCGTTCCTCCGTTCTGTTCACCCACCCACA
>ENA-ORRN01000959-ORRN01000959.1-human-gut-metagenome-genome-assembly--contig:-NODE-959-length-21452-cov-7.680329_pt1 | contig 21452 bp, 8 predicted proteins | sample MGYA00242174_ERZ509132 | MGnify/ENA primary metagenome ERZ509132 (study PRJEB26280, sample SAMEA2338671) | human gut metagenome | biome: human gut; feature: human-associated habitat; material: faeces... | reverse complement strand
CCGCATTAACGGTTATTTTCCGTTAATGCGGCAGCCCCACCTGTTTTGTAAGTTTATTTCAATATCCACTTCGGATTTTTCTTGCGCACATGCGGATCCTTGACGATTGTTTCCGGTGGAGTTTCCAGCAGCGCCGGATTCTTGTAGTAGCGGGAAAGCTCTTTGAAGCAGCGCCCGTAGTAGTGGCCGTTTGCGATTCGCTCGTCGGTTACGATTCCAAGCTCCATGATTTTTTTCTCCTCGACCGTCTCACCATTCTTCACAATCTTCTTCATCGGCTGCCCCATTGATACGAAAACACCGGTCGTACCGAACTCATACAGATGGTGGTAGATGGTGTTGGTTCGGATGGAAGCCAGATTTGTCACAAAAAGTGATGTGTGGAACGGGCTTGCGTCAACAATGCTCATCGGCAGAGTGAAGAACTTGTCAAGCAGCTTCAGAAAACCGATGCCGAAAGTCAGCAGAAACGGCGTCCTGCAGAGCTTTGCGGCAAGTTTATCCATGGAATTCGGGCCCTTGAGATTTTTTGCACGATCGATAGCTGCGTTGATTTTGTCGTTGACGATATCAAGCGTATCATCCAAGTTGAAATATAACTTGCTCACCGTGTCCGACTCGGCCCCCGGAGTAAGCGTTACGAACGAAACGCAGAAATGATTGCGCGCATAAATTTTCTTGTTCATAACGAAACGGTTCAAATAAGGATTCTGCGAAACCAGCCGCAGATATCCGGCAATGATGATGCTCATGTGAGAGATGCTTACACCGCGGCGGCGGCACTGCCTTATGTAATCCTGAATCGGCTCAAGGTCGATATTTACCTTAATCGAGTTGGAAGCATCATACCGCTGGGGCATGATGTGCGGGACGATTTCATACATCGGGTCGTTTCCTTTGACGCGATATCCATCACTTCTATACATATATTATATTCTCCTATTATGTACTCTTAACGCACGGAACGCTAAGAAACTGTTAATAAACTGCTGATAAAACACTCACAATTATAGAACATTTTGGTCTGTATTGCAAGTTTTTGTTAAAATCCGGTCATTCCTATGATATAATAATATGCACATATGGCGTGCTGTGATAAATGCGGCCGCAGAGGAAAAGGAGAAAAACGATGAACTACTATGTCTGTAAAGAACAGGACTATTCGATAGGCAGATGGTCGGGAGGAACTACGACGCAGCTTGCGATTCATCCCGCAAAGAGCAGCTATCTCGACAGGAATTTCGTATGGAGACTGAGCTCCGCTACGGTTGATGTCGAGGAATCCGATTTCACCAAGCTCCCGGACTACGACAGAGTGCTTATGGTACTTAAAGGCGAAACCGTGCTCAGCTACGAGGGAGAAAGAGTCGTCAGACTCAAGGAACTCGAGCAGGACCGTTTTGACGGTGCATGGAAGACCAAGAGCTTCGGCAAGATTACAGACTTTAACCTCATGGTCAGAAAAGGAAACGAGGGGTATCTTGATGTCGTATACCCGAAATCAGAGAAAAAAACCATGACATCCGAATATGAAACAAAGCTTCCGCTGGTGACACACGCTCTGTATTGTAAGGAAGGCTACCTCGTTGTGGGAATCGGTGGCGAAACGCAGATGGTGCAGCCGGGACAGCTTATCGTTATGGAATTCGTGCCGGGCGACAAGGTGCAGTACTCCGTCATGGGCGAAGGCACGGCAATCCGTGCACAGATTTTTGCGGCGGACATGAATGACGAACTTTATCCGGTGGAAATCCCGCCTGAGAAAGCAACCTTCGACGACTTCAAAGCCTGCGTATACCTTGCAAACATCCAGTTCAGACTGGCGAAATATATGATAAAGAGCCTCAAGACCACATGGTTCGATGAGCAGCTCAGCGGCGCAATCCGCAAACTCGAGAGACTTTATGTTACCTTCTTCGTATTTATAATAGGGCTTGTGACAATCGCATCCATGGGAGCTATGAACGAATGGGACAGCGTGATTGTTTTGCTTGGGATTTTGGCATGGATTCTCGTTGACTGCCTGCTCATATCCCCACTGATCTACTTCGCCGTGATGCCGAAGCCTGTCCGCAAGCACATTAAGGACATCGACAAGCTCACGCCGTACGAGCAAAAGGTGCGCGAAGCAGAACTCGGCCGCAATGAACGCGCTGAGAAGATCCTCAAGAAATACAAGAACAGCGGCAGGTACACGGGGCTGTAAGAATAAACGGCTTCGCCAAAACGCCGAAAAATATTCAGCCAAAACGCCGAAAAATAGCTTGTAAAAAATGTAAGCAAATACTAAAAATGTAATTGACAAAGAGAGAAAAGAAGCATATAATTTTAGTAATTAAGTGGCATTTAAAAATTGAGAAAAACTTAAATGCTTTGTTGCTGCTAAGTTTTATAACGAAAAGGAGACCAAAATGGTATTTATAAATGATTCGCTAAATGTAGTTTTGCTTGGTGATTGGAACCAGCTCTATAGTCAACCGGATTGGATCGCGGAGAATGTATTTGAGAAGGAAGAAATGGAAATAGGGCTTAGCGGACAAGGAACAGATTTTACGGTTCGCTATAAGGCAGACGGTGTCATAATTGCACCGGGGCTGAGCAGCATGATTTTTTCTGTAACTGATACAGGCGAAAGCGAATTGAAATCTTTATGCGAATATTTGAATAATTTTTTGGAAAAGGCCTCTACGCCACAATTTGCGGCATATGGATTAAACGCTGAATTTGTAGAAGAAAATGTAAGTGCGTTTGCGGATGTGATAGACTCAATGGCGGATGCAGAGGCACTTGTAAATAACGGATGTGTAATTGTTTCAACCCAAATCAGCAGAACATTAAGGCGGAATAATAAACTTATTAATATGAGTTCTAATTTAGAAAATAATAATTTGCAGATACGTTTTAACGAGCATCATATCGCAGAAGAGTCCCGTCCGAACTTTACTTTGGAGCTTGTAAAGAGTTTCATAAAAGAGTGCAGAGAAATTTTAAGTGGATTAGGATATGAAATGGAAGGTGAAGAATAATGGCAAGTACGAAGCATGACAAAATAGAATTCGGAAGAAACATACGCATTACTGTAGAAATGCCGGCAAACAATCGAGGTACTCAGAGGAGCAGATCGGAACAAGCGGAGGCAATAAAAATAATCGGTAAAGAAACTGACGGAAGAATGTTTTCCGGTTATAGAAAAGTAAATTATGCGGAAAAGAGAATGCAAGAGACATATCAGAAAGTCAATAAAATGTTAGGAGGCAACTAATGTCTTCGGAGATAACAACAAAAGGATATGAAATAGATAGAAATGTTCATTTCACATATAAAGCAGAGCCTGATAAAAACGCACTTTGTCAAGGTGATATTTTGGAAGTTACAGATGAACTGTCACAAGTTCTAAAAGAGGTTCATCCGTATTTTCTAAATGAGCAATATAAATATTTTATGGTTTTGTCCCAAAGTTGTGATTTAGTGCGAAGAAATGGGAAAAAATGCAAAACTCCGTACATTACACTGGCAGCTATCAGGAGCTATGCGGATTTTTTAGAGAGAAGTCTCATCAAAGAAAAGTATGCCGAAAGAAATCACGGGCTTTTATTGATGGATGACAAAAACAAAACTCGGGCATATCAACTAATTGAGCGTCTATATAACAATACAGAGCCTGAATATTTTTTTCTTTATAAAGAGGATGCCTTGGATTTCCCGGAGTCAATGGTTGTCTACTTAAAAGTGTCTATTGCGTTAAAGAGCGGTGAACACTATGATGAATGCTTAAAGGCGAAGAAAATAGAATTGGCAGACGAGTTTAAAGCTAAGCTCGGGTGGCTGGTCGGTAATATGTATTCCAGAGTTGGAACGACGGATTGGGAGGGGATTATGTCAGCAAAAGAAAGACAAGATATGCTGAATTCCGATTTGTATTCCAGATGCATAGTCGGTAGCAAAGAGCAAATAAGAGAACTGAAAATAAAACTGGCAGAGAGTTCTGAATCTGATTTCAAATACGAAGATGCGGCTACATATATTGCAAATATTCATATACAAAATAAATATGAGGAATTTATGAGTATCATGGAAGAAATAATTGATACATCCAGTAAGAGTATACCGCAAAAAGAAAAACAGAACTTATTAAATGCAATCAAAAGTCGCAGCAAATTAAAAACTCTTATTACATAATGAAAAGAAAACACCACAGAGGCTGCCTGAGGGACTGAGGCACGTGCTGCTTTATCAAATAGATAAAAAAATCTCGCAAAAAAATTGTGAGATTTTTTTTTGTAACTTTTGTAACCTTTTGCACCTCATATCGGAGTTACTAGTGAAAGGTTGAGACATGGGCCTTTGCGGAGCGGGGCGATATCCTCGCGGAAAAGAGTGGTTTTCACAGAAAAAACACTTGCAAAGTCGAAAACCTTTTGGTAAACTATAACGGAATTATTTCATATTGTGATATGTTGTGGGACTATGTCCATTTTCACAAGACCTTACAATATGAGCAAAAATTAAAAAAGGGAGGAATTCTAAAAATGAAAAAATTATTAACAGTGCTGTTAGTAATCGCTGTTATGTTCACGTTCAGCTTTGGAAGCGCATTTGCTATGGAAGATTACACTTCAAGCATTAGCGATGGCTATTTCGAAACTCTGTGGGCTAACTATGTAAAGGTGACTAATAATTCTGGCGGTGATGTAGTTGCTATCGAAAGCTACTATGTAGACAAAGCGGTAGTTGCTGGATTTAAGGCAGAAGCTAAAACTGCTTATGATGATTACATGGACAATGTGGCTAAAGACTATGTAAGCACAGATGCAGAGTTTGCTACAGCTATGGGTTCTGAACGTGACAAAGCAAAAGCTTTCAGATTAGCAGTTGCTAAGGCTCAGTATGACGCTGACAAGACTGACGCTCTTACAAAATTAGGAACAGTTCCTACTTACAACTACTCAACAAAGGTTATGTCTGATGCTGCTGCTACAAAGGCTCAGACTGCAACTTCCAATGAAGTTAAGTTTGAAGACAAGGACTACACTTACCAGAAGGCTGCTGAAAAGCTCGTTGAACACTTCAAAGGTTTAGTAGAAGATACTGACGACTTCAACGCTGATGTAAGTGTTGCTGCATACAAGAAAGCTGCTGAAGATGTTGCTGCTGTTCTTGCTACAGCATTAGTACCTGTTTGCATCGAAAATACAGTTACAACTGCAACTGGAACAGTAACTAAGATTGTATCAACTGGAGCTTATGACTTAACGGTTGCTTACACGACTCTCTCAAACGGAGAAGTTGATGATGAAACACCAGCTAAGAATTATGTAACAAGCGATGCTACAAACGATTGGTCTTCAAAGGCTGTAGATGCAGACGAAAAGACTGACGATGCTAAAATCGCTGCTGTAAAAGCAATGCTTGCCGCAGACTATGCTAAATTTGTAGTAGACAATCCTAACGACACAGAATATGCTGACAAGTGGTTAAAGGTTGCTAACGTTTTAGCTGAAAACAAAGTTGCATATGAAAATATCGCTAAGGCTGACAAGGCTCTCAAGACATATGAATACAAAGCAGAAAAGATGGCTGACTTAGAAGACTTTGCTGCTAAATACGGCGCAGAAAAGGATGCTAACGGCCAGCTCGTAAGAGATGCTGCTAAGGTTCAGAAGGCTCTTGAAGACGGTCTCTTTGCAATCGCAAAAGCTGGAACTTCCAGTGAAGTAGGTACTCCTACAGGTGCTACTGAAAAAGCTGCAGTAAATGCTGCTTACAATGCTGCAACAGCTAAGATTTTAGCTGCTAAGACTAAAGCTGCTGAAGAAAGACTTGCATTCGTAAAAGAATCTGCAAAGAAAGCTATGGAATTAACTGTTTCCGACGCTGTAGCAGATGAAACTTACTACGAAGCTGAACTTAACGATGTTAAGAAATATGTAGAAACTTATACTGCAAAGGTAGAAGCTGCAGATGACGAAGCTGAAGTTAAAGACGCTTACAAAGAATTCACTACTAAACTTAAGGGTGTTAAAACTGCTAAAGCTTTAAAGGAAGAATACAAACGCGTTATGGATGGAGACAACACTTCCGCAGTAAACACTGTATACTCCGCAGCTGCTTCCTATGTAGACTACTTTAACGGCGACTCTAGTAAGGATGCTGGCGAAATGTTAGACGATTCCACACTTAAGGATAAAGTTGCTGACATGATTGGTAAATCCGGTGTTAGAACTCAGAAGGAAATCAAAGCTCTCAAGGATGAAGGTGTTAAGATTGCACAGGCTCTGCCTACAGTTGATGCTGTAAAGGCTGCAAAGAAAGCTGTTAAGGCTGCTATCGATGCACTTCCTACAAAGGCTACAATCGCTGACTTAGCTGCAGTACAGGCTGCTTCTGATGCACTTGCTGCATACAACGACTTAACAACTCCAGGTAATGTTGACGTTACTGCTTACAATTCTGCTATTACAAACATCGTAAATGCATACAATTCACAGTTTGCACAGCAGGTTGCAAAGGTTTCCGAAACTGACGAAGCTGCAATCAAGGCTGCTCTTGCAGATATCGATGCTGCATTAGACGCATTAAAGAAACTTGAAGACGCAAATTACTCTGACGTTTACATGAAGGGCTTAAAGACTAAATTAAACGGTTACTTAGACAAGATTCGTGCCACAGAAAAGAAAGCTGTAGAAGATGCAATTAAGGCTATTCCGCTTAACGTTACTGAGGCTGACAAGGCAACAGTAGTAAAGGCAAGAGAATTATATGATGCATATGTAGCTAAGTATAACGATTATGAACACCTTTATGCCCCTGAAACAGGATGCGACGACCCTTATACACACGGTTATGCTGCTGGAGACATCAACATTGATGAATTAACAGCTGCTGAAACAGTTCTTGGACTCAATGCAGTTGATCCTGCAGAACTTGTTAAGGGCTTAAAGATCACTGCTAAGTCAACAGCTAAGAAGGGCTCCATCACAGTTAAATGGACTGTAAAGGGCGAAGCTGACATCGACGGATTCGAAGTATGGAAATCCACAAAGCACTCCAAGGGTTACAAGAAAGCCTTCACAACAACTAAGAAGACTTACAAGAACTCCAAGGGTCTTAAGAAAGGAACCAGATACTACTACAAAGTTAGAGCTTACAAGGTAATTGACGGCGTTAAGGTAACTTCCGACTGGTCAAACAAAGCTCGCAGAGTAGCGAAATAAGGAACCCTTATTTACATTAAAAACTGATCAATAATACAGACCCCCTCCGGGAATCCGGAGGGGGATTTGTGCAAGAATAGAAGTAAGAAAAAGGAAGCACAATATAATTCCTCCAAGAGGTATTTTTTTTACCTAACGCAATTATTATAAAAAACAAAAACGAGATTATCTAATTTATATACACAAATATACAAAACACCAACTATCTGAAAGAAAGGAACGCAGGTAATTGATATGAACAAAAAAATTCTGGCACTTGCCCTTTCCATCGCACTAATCATTACGATGATGCCAGCTTCGGCATTCGGAGCGCAAGGACAGACATCGGACGGCAATATCGTCATATCGGACAAGAAATACGAAGTTGCCCCCGGAATCGTAGAACGCGAATATATTGTGAATAACCAAGACCTCAGCGCGCAGCAGTCCGGACATGTGCTTGAGGTAAAGCTTGGCGAAGATGCAGAAATCATAGCAGGATATAACGACTATAACATTGATGCCATTAAATCCGGAACAAACTGGAACATGAGAAGAACGACCGAGCAGGCGCAGGCCGTGGAAACCAGACGAAAGGTTAATGTTGTAGGCGCAGTAAACGGTGACTTCTTTGATATGTCGAACGGCAGACCAAGAGGTGTTCTTGTTATGAATGGCACCGTTATTCAGAAGTCAAGTTATCCATGTTTTTACATAGACAAGGATAATGTGCCGCACATTGAAGAATCATCTGCGAATCTTCCGGAAAGCGTGAAAGAAGCTGTCGGTGGTGCTGCCGTAATCGTAAAAGACGGAAACCCTGTCAGCGTGGGCGATGAAACGAAGAACCCGAGAACCGCAATCGGAATCAGAGCGGACAAAACGGTTGTGATCTACATGGTAGACGGTCGTCAGGCACCATTATCGGTCGGTATGAACTACGCAGAACTTGCAGCAACGATGATTGACCTTGGCTGCGTCGATGTTTTAAACCTTGATGGAGGGGGGTCATCCACTTTTGCAACGCAGCGTGCCGGTGACACCATAAACCCGGACAACGAAAAAATTGCAGGACTGACGATACGCTGCAAGCCTTCGGACGGCTATGAAAGAACCGTCTCCTCTTCCGTTATGGTAATTTCAAAGTCACAGGCAGACGGAAAGTTTGACCATGCTGTTTTAACACCGAATGATGATGTATACACCCCGGGAAGCACGATAAAGTTTGAGGCTAAATATGTAGACAAATCCGGGGCAGCTGCCACTAAGGAACTTCCGGAATCCGGACTCTCTTGGAGTGTGACAAAAGGAAGTGAACTTGGAACGATTGATGCAGAAGGTAATTTTACTGGAACTTCGGATCAGACCGGAGAAGTTACCGTAGCACTTAGCCATGAAGGTAAAATTATTGGTGAAACTTCTGTACAGCTGCAGTGGCCGGACAAGCTGGGCTTTACAAACAGCAGTGTATCTCTGGATTTCGGTCAAGAGAAGAGTGACCTCAGCTTTACGCCTAGTTGGCAAGGAAGAAATGTAAAGTACAAAAGCGGGGATTTTGTATGGAGTCTAGAGCCGGAAAGCTATAAGCACAATGTGGTGGTTGAAACTCAAGGTCCAAATACAGCAACAGGATATGCAGGTAACGGAGTAAAGGACATGTCGATGGCACTCAATGGTCAACTTAATGTAAGCCAAAAACTCCAATATTCAGCATATGGTACTTGGTGGAACTATGCTACAGAATATGTTGAAACTGAAAAAGAAGCATTTGTACAGCAAGATGGCCAAATCAATGTCAAATCAACCGTTAAAAATGTAAAAAAGTATAGCTATGAAGCCGTATACCAAACAGATGAGAACGGCGAATTTGTTCTAAATGACAAAGGTAATAAAATAAAAATTAATGAAATTGAACATGAATCAATAGAAGGATTGCAGGCTGATCAAGAATTTACTTTTTCAGTAGGAAAATTTGCAAACAATTATTTTTATGCGGATGAAAAGAATTCTTTAAGAGCAGATGTAACTGTAGCACTTGCTTCGCATACGGATATAACAGGAAGCGTGAATGTGATTGTCGGCATGGAACCTTATATGCTGATGGATTTCGAAGACCGAGGAAGTATTTCAGCGACTGAGTTTTGGAAAATGCATGTTGGAACATCATCTACAGGCAGCAACGGACAGTTAACTATTGATGAAATGAAGGAAAGTCGTATCTGGATTCGAGATACAACCAATCGTGGCGTTATTTGGCCATCAGGCGGGAATGGCATTGTGAATTCCGCCGAGGATAACAGAGTTCGCTTTGGAGATTATGCGTGCAAGTTATCATGGGACTTTCAAAAAATAAATCCAGCATCGGTATCGGTTGCGGACTTTGGTTTCTCATCTATAGTATATGTGAATGAGGTTCAACCGACCAAGTTAGGTGTTTGGATTAATGTTCCGAGTGAGTTAAAAGGAAGCGATAATGTAATAAAAGCAATCTTGGTTGGAAAAGGAGAAATAAAAGACTCTCCTGATTTAGCCTACCAAAAAATAAATACAGACGGCAGCATGTCCTTGATAGAAGGAAAAAATATTGGAGGAACTACAACCTATTTCCAATATTACAGCTACAATCCGGACGGAACGGTTAGCGGAAAGACGCTTAACGACTGGGCTGGTAAAGGCTGGACTTGGATAGAGGCTGATATTTCATCATTGGCCATGCCGGTTGGTGTGCAAAGGGGATATACAATCAGAATAACTTCACCTCAGAATTGTCAAAAAGGGAAAGGCAGCATCCTCATTGATAATCTGCAGATGATTTACGGCACCAATACGAATGACATCAATAACCCGGTTATTGATAGCGTTCTTGAAAAGGGAAGCGATGTCAATCTCAAAACTGCAGCAGGCAAAGCGAAGTTTACAACCACGCAGCCGACCTTTGATATTGCACTCAATGACAGTAAAGCAACCGATAAGTATGCAAGCGGAATCGATGCTTCCAGCATCAAGATTGCAATTGATGGACATGATTACACATCTGATGCCGCAATTACGCAGAACCCTACTGTAGACAACACTTCTGTTCTGCTCCAAGCAAAGAAGCTTACAAGCGGAGAGCATTCCCTCGGAATCCGCGTGAAGGATACCTACGGAAATGAGACGACAGAGACTTACACCTTCACGATTGAAGCCGCAGAGGCAGCGAAGGCAGCGGTAAGTGTTACGCCGCAGGGAGAGAGTCCTGTAATCGGGAAGCCATACCTGCTTAAGATTGAAAACCAAAGCAAGCTTCCGACGGAGTATGTGGATGCCGCAGATGTGGTGATTGAAATCGGAAACGACTACGGAGAAGCAATCAAGGATAATCTGATGTCGCGCATCACATACGGCGAAGGCTATGAAGAAGCTGCTGCACCGGAATATGCAGACGGCAAGGTTACCCTGCATGTAAAGAAGAAGGTGCAGAGTGAGGAAAATCCTGTGATATACAGGAAGAACCTTGCGACGCTTTCTATGGAGATTCCATCGGATGCGCAGAAAGGCAGCACCTTTAACTATGCCGTGCCGAGCGGATACTACATTCAAAATAAAGACGGAATGACTTTCTCACAATCACAGAGTAAGATTCCGCTTAGCGCGAAGTACGAAATATCCGCAGGAGATGCCATCGCAGAATATCCACTTACTTTTGATGTAACAGACAGCGACGGAAATCCTGCAAAAGATGTTACCATATATCTTGGAAGTGAAGTGATTGATAACCCACACCCCTTTACTTCCGCAGGAAGATACACCGTCTATGCCAAAGATGCAGAAGGAAACCGCTCCTGGAACTATGATGTGGTGGTAAACGCACTTGGAAATGACGGAGACGGAAAACCGTTTGGCATCCAAAACAATATTTCAAAAGACGGTGCTTCGCAGAAGACCATCACCTGGCTTTCGGCGATTGAAGGAAGTAAAAACAGCGCATACATTAAGCTTGCAGAAACAGAAGAAGCACTTGCAGAAGCAGAGAAAACTTCCGGAACGAGCAGGCTCATTACCTTCACGGAAGCAAACAGCGGAAACGCATACCGCTTAAACGAAGTGAAGCTTACCAGCCTTGAAAGCGGAAAAACCTACTACTACAGGGTTGGCGACGGTGAGAACTGGTCGGAGGTACTCTCCTTTACCACTGCCACTGCAGAAAAAGGTGCAAAGACAAATTTCTTCATCTTTGGAGACATTCAAACAGATAATACTGCAAATCTGAGTGCTGCAATCGAAAGAGTGAAAGCAAGTGATCCAAAATATGCCTTTGGCATACAGACCGGAGATGCGATTGATAATGTTACGGCATTTAACAATTGGCGTGCATATCTTACGGTGCTGAATGCGGAAAAGCTTGCCGGCATTGATGTAATGCACACCCTCGGAAACCACGAGTACTACGGGGATGCGGAAGGCGAAACGGCAGGAAGCATCTTCTCGATCCCGACGCATAATGCAGGAAGCTACTACTCCGCAGAATACGGAAGCGTATATGTCGGCGTCATCAATGACGGCGGCGATATGCTCGCTGCTCTTAAAACCGCAAAGGAAGATGCAGCAGCAAGCAGCTGCGCGTGGAAGGCACTTGTCTTTCATCAGCCGGTATACGGCACGGAAAGCTTCATGGAAGAAACAAAGCGCCTTGCCGTGACAAAGGCAATTGAAGATGCAGGCTTTGATGTTGTCTTCAGCGGCGATGATCACGCCTACGCAAGAACCTACCCGATGAAGGAAGATCAGGCGCTCGCAGAAGGAAGCCGCGACGGCGTAGTCTACTACATCTGCGGCGACCTGAGCGGAAAAGATAACGAATATCACGAGCATGATATTTATGCAGCAATGATTCCGCATAACGAGTATCTTGGCATGTACCTGTCGGTAGAAGCAGATGCTTCGAAGATGGTTCTGACCGCATATAAGTATAACGGGGATCTTCTTGACAGCTATACCATCCAGAAGACCGACTGCGAGCTTGGAAACCATACGGTAGATGAAACCTGCACCTATGACAAGACTACCGGCATGATTCACTCCTGCGTCCTTTGCATGCAGGAAGTATCTGCAGAAGCAAGCGGCTACACCGGAATTCTTTCGGTAACCGGAGGCTCCGGCAAGGTTGCCCTTGTAGGCGGAAAAGCTAAGACCGGATGGTTTGCAATCGGCGAAGAGATTTATCATGCAGGAGAAGATGCAATCCTTCATAAGACAGAGACCTACAATACGGCAACCTGTCTTGAGAACGGATATATCATGGCAGACTGCGACTGCGGCGAGCACTACACCGGTGCTGAAACCTATCGCAAGGGGCATACCTGGGATGAACAGCATGTCTGCACCGTATGCGGCGCGCAGGGAAAAGACATTGCAAAGGTTACCCTGAAATTAAATGCAAAGAGCTGGGAGTACACCGGAAAAGCCGTCCGTGCAAGCGTCTCTGCTTATGACGGTAAGTACGAACTCACTGCAAGCAGCTCCAGCTACGGGCTTGATGCGTACAACTCCTACAAGAACAATATTAACGTCGGAATGGGAACGGTTGTCTTTGACGGCAGAGGAAACTACTATGGAACAAAATCCATTGACTTCCCAATCGTTCCGCAGAGCGTGAAAGAAATCAAGATAGAGCCGCTTCACTCCTCCGCAGCCAAACTCACCTGGGATGCGGCAGGCGGAGCCGAAGAGTACCTAGTTTATGTGAGAGCTATAACGTCCTCCTCCTGGGAGAAAGCCGGAACGACCAAGGACACTTCCATGATTGTCAGCGGTCTGAATCCGGGCGCGAAGTATTCCTTCCGCATCGAAACACAAACAAAGGTTGACGGCACGGTATTTAAGGGTCTGAAACAGGCGGCCGCAGAAATTCTTCTGCCGGATGAGACAAGCGGCAAGACCAGCGAGGCGTTAGAGACTGTTTCGGCTGTGGTTGGAAGCACGCACATTAAGACCATAACGCATGACGGAAAAACCTACCTGATGCTTCCGTCAAACGCAGATAAGACAAACCTTACCCTTTCTGTTACTGCAAAAGAGGAAATTTCTAAGGTTACCATCCTCGGAACGCTTAAGTCGGAAACCTTTGCAGCAGATGCGTTCACCTTTGATGTGAGCCGGTTTGCAAGCGATTCCGGATACGGCGAATACAAGATTTATCTTTCTGCGGATGACAAGGAGCCAATGGAAATCTGCGTGATGCAGTCCTCAAACATCCCTGCCCTCTACCTCACAAGCAGCGATGCACAAAACCAGGGAAGAGATTATGTGGACGCAGCAAAATCCAATGCCGTGACCGGCAGGATGCAGCTGATTGATGAAAACGGCACAGCAAAATATGACGGAGAACTTACGCAGATTAAAGCACGCGGAAACTCCACCTTTAAATACTACCCGAAGAAGTCTTATCAGATTAAGCTTTCGAAGGCAGCAGACCTTGTCGGAAGCAGCGAGTCTGTAAAGACCTGGGTGTTACTTGCAGGGTACGGCGATGCCACGCAGATGCACGATAAGCTGTTTAAAGATCTTGCAAAGAGCCTTCAGATGCCATACACCGCAAATTGTGACTGGGTCGACCTTTACTATGATGGCGAGTACCGCGGTACTTACCTTCTCAGCGAGAAGAACTCCGTGGGAAGCACCGGAATTGCCATCACCGACATGGAAGAGGCATACAAAGAAAAGAATCCATCCTACGGTGAAACTGCAGAGGTCAAGGAAGGCACAAACAAGTATGAACAAAAGGTCGTATACACAGACGGCCTTGTCGAACCTAAGAACCTTACCGGCGGCTACTTGATTGAACGAAACCTGGAAGAAATCGACGAAGTAAATGGCTTCTACACCCGCACCGGAAGTGCCTTCAATGTAAAGAATCCGGAATACATCGGAAAGGAAGCGATGGAGTACATCAGCGAATACTATCAGGAATTCGAAGATGCGGTATATGCAACAGATGAAGACGGAAACTACACCGGAATCCATCCGACTACCGGAAAGCATTACTACGAATACTGCGATAAAGAATCCCTTGTCAAGATGGTTCTGCTGCAGCAGCTTGCCTTGAATCCGGACGGATTCCTTTCCTCCTGCTATTTCTATAAAGATGCAGACGGTACTATGTTTGCGGGCCCTGTCTGGGATCTTGAGATGGCACTTGGAACCGGATTTACAAAGAAAATCAGTGCATCGGCGGAAAACTTTAACTACCTTGAAGAAGCACTGGTTCAGATTCCGGACTTTAAGGAAGCTTTGAAAGAATATTACACAAGCACGTTTGCGGATGCAATTAAAGAACTTATTTCCGAAAACGGCACGACAAGAGGATATTACCTGAAGATTTATGACAGCGTGCAGATGAACTACAAGCTGTGGCCATATGTGGAAATCGGATACCCGCATGCAGCCGGACATCTTTGGAAAGACGGAACAAACTACGATGATGTCATCAGTGACATGAACAAGTGGCTTACAACAAGAATTTCCTTACTTGACTATACTTACGGCGACAAGAGCCAGCACACAGTGCATGATTATGTCGATACCGTAATCAAGGAGCCGACTTACAGCGAAGAAGGCATCATGCAGCACAAATGCAGCATCTGCGGCGACAGCTACACGACTGCAATCAGTAAGATGACCTTCTCCGGCGGAGGCGGCGGTGGCATTCTTCTTCCGCCTGCAGGTGAAGAAGACACAATCATCAGCACGCCGGAAGATCCGAAGAACGGAACACCGGCATCAACGACGGCAGAAGTCAAGCCGGATATCGCGGCAAAACCGGATGGCGGCAAGACCGCGGCTGCGGAGATCGATGACAAGACCGCGGACAAGATTCTTGAGAAAGCCCTCGAAAACAAGTCCGAAGAAATTATTGTAAGTGCGGCTGCAGGAAGCCCTGCAGAAGCCGGAACAACCATTGAAATTGCCCTTCCGGAAAAGACCATTCAGGAGATTTCCCAGAAGGCACAGGCGGGACTTACGCTTAAGAGCGACGCCGGCAAAGTAACGCTGGATAAGGCTGCCGTGGATGCCCTTGCATCGCAGGCAGGAACGACCGGAAAGGTAAAACTTATCGTTGAAGTGGTAAAACGCAACAGCGACATCCTTCAGGTGGAACTTAAAATCGTGACATCCAAAGGCGAAGTAAAAGAGTTCAAAGAAGGAAATGTCGCGGTAACCGTAAATCCTGAGGCAGCGCTTCATGGCAAGAACCTGATATGCGTCTACATCGACGATAACGGAACCTACCACAGAGTCAGCGGCGAAAAGAATGCGGACGGAACTTACACATTCACGACCGGTCATTTCTCAAGCTATGCAGTCCTTGCAGAAGCAGAAGCGGAAAAGATTTTCGCAGAGCAGAAGGAAGAAGCAGACAAGCTTCTTGCAAAAGTTCAGCTCAAAGCACGCTCAGCAAAGACGGCAAAAGGAAGCATCAAAGTGATGCTTACCGTAACCAAAGGAAATGTCAAGGCACTGGAAGAGCTTGGCTACACAGTAAAATACAAATATTACAGAAGCACACGCAAAGCGAAGGGCTATAAGGCAAAATATGAGACCAAAGGCAGAACCTATATCAACACCTCTGCAAAGAAAGGCACGAAGTATTACTACAAAGCAAGAGTGATGGTATATGACGCTTACGGAAACCTGGTTACAAGAACCGAACTTAAGCAGTGCAGATACGCTGCAAGAACGAAATAACGGAAAATTTCAAATCATAACAAGGCCCCCTCCTACATCCCGAAGGGGGCTTTGTGCTAAATTGGATAAAATTTCCTATTATTTCATGTAATTTTGTACAAATTCCTCTTGTTACTTGCGTGCAAAAATCGTATAATGAAACTGTATAGAGCCAATTATCATTGTATTTTTGGCAGAATAAATTTTGAGATTATGAAAAGGAGAGAGGAAAGTACGATGAAAAAGACTTTAGCAATTTTACTTACCCTGGCTTTAGTGATTTGTATGATTCCAACGTCTGTGTATGCTGCGGATGCAACGCAGAGTCTCAATGTCAGTTTGACTTTGAATTCAACGACATATGATGGAACACCTAAGACACCTACAGTTAAGGTCGGCAGTACCGACGTTACCAGTAACAACGGTTACACAATGAAATGGGAGAAAGATGGAGTTTATTTAGCTGATTTCGACCTTACTAGTAATATCGTTGACGCCGGAACCTACAAAGTGACGGTTACAGAAACGTCCAGCAACAAGACAGGAACAGCGACATGCACCGTTGCCCCATACAATTTGAGCAAGGTGAATATCTTGATTGACAATCAGACAGCAGACCCGGCAGCCGATGCGACACTTACAACTTTGGGGAACGCGGCAAGCTACTACTATTCCGGAAACAAGATAACAGATACTAAAATAATCAATCTGCTTACATCGAAGATAACAGTTAAGCTTACAAAGAACGGCAGCCGCTACTATGTTGATTACTCTTGCGCTGATACAACCAACTTCAGCGGCAGTGTACCATCGACATCCTTTAATATCGTTTCCGATATAGTCAGGGCTAAATTATATGTTTATGAAAAGGTAAACAATTCTACTAAAAAAGTTGAGAAAGGTCTTTTAAGTGATAACACCGGTCTTGTTATCGACGCGGGTGCATATGACGGCAAGGCTAAGACCATAAACAGCTTGATTCTGCTTACAGTAACTAAGGATGGTAAAGAAATTACTCTTAACAACAACAAAGACTATGTTTTGGAATACAAAGAAGCCAAAAACGCAGGAAGAGTTGACGTAACCATCAAGGGTACGGGGGAATACGGTGGAAAAGTTGTTTTACAGGCGGAAGTTACGAGACGCCCTGCTTCAAACCTTACTTATGATACTGTGCCAAACCAGACGATAGCGACTTATAATGACTATGTACCTGTAATTCGCGACAAAGGACTTGGTACAACTTTGGAAAAAGGTAAAGACTTCCTTATTAGAAGCGTATCCGGCACTGCTGGCGGTCCGGGAAGCATGACGGTTGAACTTATCGGAAACTACGACGGCGAAATCACAATTCCGTTTACTGTTGTTGCTGATGACTATAACATTGAGAACATGATTCCGTACAGAAATGATGTTAACCTTGCTTCAAGACCTATCAGCCAGACAGGAGCACCTTACACAGGTTCTGCTCAATATATCTCGGGAAGCGTAGTTCTTTACAGAACTATGGATGACTATAACGCAGTCCCAAAGAAAGCAGTTTCTTCAAGTAACTATGCTATAAGTTATGAGTATACAGATAAAGACGGTAAACTTATAACCACATCTGCGCCTACGGATGCCGCATACTATGATGTTTATGTTGTAGGTAAAGGTTCCTACGCAGGCAAGCAGAAAATCGGAACATTTACAATTCCGCAATATGATATGAAGAATGCAACCGTTTCCGCTACAGTAACGAGTGCAACAATTGCACCGGCGGTAACAGTTCGAGGAGCCAACGGTGTTACATTTGTAAAGGATAAGGATTACACGATTTACTATTATGCAAATTATGGTAAGACAACCGTGACAGTAAGCGTAACACCAACAGGAAACGGAAACCTTAGGGGTTCAACAGTCAGCAAGACATATACAGTATCAGCTAGATCCATGTCCTACTGCACGGTTGCTTTCAGAGACGGAAGATCCAGTGCGGTTTACACAGGCTATGCAATACCGATTGATGTATATGTATTAGACGGTACTACCACTCTTACAAAGGGTGTTCACTACAATGTAGTATACAGAAATTCCGCAGGCAAGGTTGTAAGCACAATCAGAGATGCAGGAACTTATACGATTGAAGTCGTTGGTGACGGCGGATACACCGGAACTAAGACTTTGACATTCACAGTAACAGGAAATGATATTTCAAGTTATACCGTAACATTAGATAAAAGCAGTGCAAATGCAACAGGCTACGCAATCACCCTTCCGAGGGTATTAAGCGTAGCAAGAGGCTCCGCAAAACTTACCACCAGTGATTACACGGTAAGCTACAAGGATTCCGATGACAAAACAGTAAGCAGAATCGTTAATCCGGGAACTTATAAGGTTGTTGTTACAGGTGCAGGCAAGTATTCCGGCAGCACATATGCTGTCTTCACAGTTGTCGGAAAATCACAGTCAATCACAGGCGTTAAGTCTACTTACAAGGCATATCCGGGCGGAGAAGTTATTCAGCTTTATCCAAAAGCAACAGAAGGCAGATTCACTTACACTTCAAGTGACAGCACGGTTGCAACTGTTTCCGCAAGCGGTCTTGTAACTCCGCTTAAGGCAGGAAGAGCTAAGATCACGATTAAGACTACAGGAACAACAACTTATGACCCTGCAACCTATTCCACAGTAATCAAGGTATATCCGAAGAAAGCGGTTATGACTAAGAAACCTTGGAACTACGGCAAGAAAGGCCAGGTTAAGGTTCGTTGGTACAAACAAGATAACGTAACAAGATACGAAATCAGATATTCAAGAGCTAAGAACTTTGCAAAAGGTACTTACATCACTAAGAAAGTAAACGCAGCTCAAAACGATTACACAACGCAGTCCACCACTCTTAAGAAACTTAAGCGCGGTCAGAGATATTATGTGAAAGTTCGCGCCGTAAAAGAAGTTTATAACGATTACGGTAAGAAGCTGACATACTACGGCAAATGGTCCGGCTGGAGATCGGTCGTAGTTAAATAAACGCAGACAGTAAATTTGTGATATCATTAAAACACAAAGGGCAAATCGAGTTAATCGGTTTGCCCTTTGTGCAATTCGGAAAGGTCAATATTGGTCTCCGAACAGGTTTACCATAACTGCCTAAATGATGCAATCTGACGACAATGTCACTGACCCTGCCCCTGCGCCAATTATCTCTCCCACATCGCTGTTATGTTCACTTTCAGCTTTGGTAGTGCATTTGCTATGGATGCTGACACAACAAGTGACAGCTACTTCACTACTTACTGGGCTAATTATGTGAAGGCAACAGCAGAGAGCACAACAGTTGATGTTGAGGGCTATGCAGTTGACAAAACCGTAGTTGCAGGCTTTGAAAAAGAAGCAAGGGCTGCATACGATGCATGGGTTGAAGCTGCAAGTGGCTACATGACTAATGAATCTGATTTTGCTACTCTTCTTGCAGGAGACACTAAGGAAGCAAAAGACTTCAGACTTGCTGTTGCTGCTGCGCAGTTTGCTAAGGATAAAGCTGATGTTCTTGCAAACTTAGACACAGTTCCAACTTATGACTATTCTAAGGAAGTTATGTCTGATACTGATGCAGGTAAGGCTGAACTCGCAACAGACAGCAAAGTTGTATTCATCGGCGAAGATTACACTTATCAGCAGGCTGCAGCAAAGCTCGTTGAACACTTCAAGAGCGTTGTTGAGGATAAGGCTGACATTGTAAACCCTACAGTAGCTCTTTACAAGAGCACTATTGACGATATCAATAAATATATCGTAACAAAGATTGCACCGATCGGATACAAAACTACAGGCGAAAATTATGTTAAATCCGGAATCTATGATTTATCTGTAGCTTATGGTGTTACTACTAACGAATGGTCTATTCTTGATGCAGATACTAACATCAATAAGTGGTCCGCAGAATCCATCGCTGCAAGCGATAAGACTGACGCTGCAAATGTTGCTGCTGTAAAGGCTCAGAATGCTGCACTGTACGCTCAGCAGTCTGTTGGCGCATCCGCTGCAAAGATGGCTTACCTTGACAAGTGGTTAAAGGTTGCTAATGTATTAGCAGAAGAAGGTTACGGTCAGAAAGATAACCCGGCTATTCAACCACCGGATTTTAGTGCTGAGACTTATAAGGCAGAAGCCGAATACATGGAAGACTTAGAAGAATATGCTGCAAAATATGCTGCTGAAAAGAATGCAGACGGTCAGCTCATCAGAGATGCTGCAAAGGTGCAGGATATTTTAGAAGATGGTCTTGCTGATATTGCCAAGAAGACTTTTGAAGGAAAGACTACAAACAAGACTACAGCACAGATTTATGATGCTTATTGCGAATTAATCTATAATGCTGTTGACAAAACAGTTGCTGATGAACTTGCATTCGCAAAAGAATCTGCAAAGAAAGCAATGGAATTAACTATTGCTGATGCAGAAGAAGATGAAATCTTCTACGCAAAAGAGCTTGAAAAAGCAAAAGGTTATGTAACTACTTATTCCGCTAAAGTTGACGCTGCGAAAGACAAAGCTGCAGTTAAACGCGCATATGATGAATTCGCAGATAAGTACAAAGCAATTGACACAGCAGAAAAATTAGCAAACACTTGGAAACGTAATATGGATAACGATGCTACTGCAGAAGGTACTATTTACAAAGCAGCAGTAGGTTATGCAAATTACGCACAAGGCACTTTAGAAGGTGGCGCTAAATTAAACGATGATTATGCAACTGTTTTAAAAGATAGAGTTGCTGATTTAATTGGAGAATCTGGTGCAAGAACAAATGCTGAAATCAAGGCTCTGAAAGAAGAAGCTGTAAAAGTAGCTGCTGCACTTCCATCAAAGGATACAGTTAAGGCTGCTAAGAAGGCTCTGAAGGCTGCTGTAGATGCACTTCCTGCAAAGGGCAAGGTTGCTGATCTTGCAGCAGTACAGGCTGTATCCGATGCAATTGATGCATATGCAGATGTAACAACAGCTGCTCCTGAAGTTGGAACATACACAACAGTAGTTGACCAGATTGTTTCTGACTACAATACTCAGTTTGCAAAACAGTTTGCAGCTATTTCCGAAACAGATGAAGCTGCAATCACTGCTCTGAAGGCTGACATCACAGCTGCTATGGATGCTATTGAGGCTTTAAGCAACTATAGCGAAGCCGGCAAGCTTACTTACATGGAAAACGTGAAGAAGAAACTGAACGGTTACTTAGATGACATTCAGGAAACTGCTAGAAAGGCTGTTGTAGCTGCAATCAAAGCTATTCCGCTCAATGTAACAGAAGCTGACAAGGCAACTGTAGAAAAAGCAAGAAAGCTTTATGATGAATATGTAGCTAAGTACAATGACAACACAGTATTCTATTATACTGATCACGAGGCTGATGGCCACGGTGGATATGACAAGGACTGCTTCGTAGAAGGATATGCTGCTGACGATATCGCAATCAAAGCGTTAACAGATGCAGAAACAGTTCTTGGACTCAATGTTAATCCTGCAGATGCAGTTAAAGCATTAAAGATCACTGCAAGATCAACAGCTAAG
>ENA-ORRN01000958-ORRN01000958.1-human-gut-metagenome-genome-assembly--contig:-NODE-958-length-21453-cov-8.898121_pt1 | contig 21453 bp, 19 predicted proteins | sample MGYA00242174_ERZ509132 | MGnify/ENA primary metagenome ERZ509132 (study PRJEB26280, sample SAMEA2338671) | human gut metagenome | biome: human gut; feature: human-associated habitat; material: faeces... | reverse complement strand
GACCAGAAGGCCGGGGGTTCGAATCCCTCACGGCGTGCCAAAAAGACCCGAAACCTTACGGTTTCGGGTCTTTTTGTTTGCATAAGTTACTAATTTCGGATGCTGCTTTTTTCTGACCCAAACGCTGACCCCAACGGGAGCGGATAGTGGAAAGCATCAGACAGCACGGGAGAGGATATTGCCCATCGTCTGGGCGGCCTTGAGCTGGGCGTCGGTGGTGACGTGGGCGTAGGTGTCCAGTGTGAAACCCGCGGAGTAGTGGCCCAGCATCGAGGACACCGTTTTCACGTCCACACCGTTTTGGAGCGCGCAGCAGCAGGTCGTCGGGCCGGGCGGGGATTCCGGCCCCCAGTGCCTCTACATAGCCCCGCAGATGTACCGGCAGATCTGTGTTACCCCCAACAGGCGCAGCACGCAGTGCAGCGTTTCCGGTGGTAGACCGTGGAGTTTGTTTCGTTATACTTCCCGGCGCAGCACACGGTAGACGAAGGACATATCCAGTCCGCCGCGCACCACGTCTGCCAGCAGGTCATACTGCCGCTCCTTGTAACCGCGGGTGTCGAAGGTCGCCAGCGCGTCAAAGGACACGCCTTTTCTGGCGCACAGCGTCCGCAGGATCGTATCGGCGATGCCCGGCGCGTCAAAGATACCGTGGACGTAGCTGCCGTACACGTTTCCGCCGCCGCTGAGGGCGGGCATCTCCTGCCGGCTGCGCCCCATGTGAATCTCGTAGCCCTCGTAGGCCAGACCGTTCAGGGGGGAGAGCATCCCCTCCACGCCGCTGATGATGCCCTTCGTCTGGGCCTGCACCTTCTCGCCGCGGAATTCGGTGTCCATGTCCAGCAGCCCCATGCCGCTGATCTCCGTGACCCCGGCGGCCTCCACCTGCTCCGGGTCGGATACGGTGCGTCCCAACATCTGATAGCCGCCGCAGACGCCGAAGATCAGCGTACCGGCGTCTGCCGCTTTCAGGATGGCTGCCTCCAGACCGGACTGCCGCAGCCACCGCAGGTCGGCGATGGTACTCTTGGTACCCGGCAGCAGGATCATGTCCGGCCGATGCAGGTCGCTCACCTGATCCACATAGCGCAGCGACACGTTCTCGTAATGTTCAAAGGGACTGAAATCCGTGAAATTGGAGATACGCGGCACACGGATCACCGCGATATCCAAAAGCTTCCGCTCCGTGGAGCGGCCGAACCGCTCGGTCAGGCTGTCTTCATCGTCGATGTCCACATGGGTGTAGGGGATGACCCCCGCCACCGGGATGCCGCACAGCTCCTCCAGCGTCTTCAGCCCCGGTTCCAGAATGGCCCGGTCGCCCCGGAACTTGTTGACCACCACGCCCTTGATGCGGCGGCGCTCATCCTCATCCAGCAGCGCCACTGTACCATAGAGCTGGGCGAATACGCCGCCCCGGTCGATGTCGCCTACCAGCAGCACCGGCGCGTCCACTAGCTTGGCAAGCCCCATGTTCACAATGTCATCCTGCTTGAGATTGATCTCCGCGGGGCTGCCCGCCCCCTCGATAACGATCACGTCGTACTCTGAGGCCAGACTGTTGTAGGCCTCCAGCACGGCGGGGATGTAGTCCCGCTTGCGGCGGAAATACTCCATGGCCTGCATATTGCCCCGCACTTGGCCGTTTACGATGACCTGACTGCCCACGTCGGTGGTGGGCTTGAGCAGGATGGGATTCATGCGGGTATCCGGCTCGATCCCGGCGGCCTCTGCCTGCACCACCTGCGCCCGGCCCATCTCACCGCCGTCCCTGGTGATGAAGGAGTTTAGCGCCATATTCTGGCTCTTGAACGGTGCCACGCGGTAGCCGTCCTGCTTCAGAACGCGGCAGAGTCCCGCCGCCAGCAGGCTCTTTCCGGCGTTGGACATGGTTCCCTGTATCATAATATTCATAGCCATAGCGATTTCTCCTTGCAGAATTGCCGGATGGCCGTTATCAACGCTTCGTTTTCCTCATGGGGCCGCACGGCGATGCGATACCACCCGTCGTCCAGCCCGCTGTAATTCTCGCAGCCCCGGATGGCGATGCCCTGCCGCAGAAGCCCCTCCCGCAAGCCCCGCGGCCCGCGGAACAGCAGGTAGTTGGCTTGGGACGGACACACCCAGAAGCCCAGCGCCGTCAGGTTATCCGTGAGCCAGCGCCGCTCCGTATGGACGAGGGATCGTGTTCTTTGCAGGAAATCCTGCTCCGTCAGCGCCGCCACACCGGCGCTCTGCGCCAGCGAGGATACGTTCCACGGCTGGGATGCACTCGCCATGCGGTGCAGCAGCGCGCTGTCGGCGCACAGGCAGTACCCCAGCCGGATGCCCGCCATGCCGTAGCTCTTGGTAAAGGCCTTCAGGATCAGCAGCTCCGGGTGCGCCGCCAAAAGGGCTTTGGCGCTGACACCGTCCTCCGTAAGGTCCAGGAAGCACTCATCCAGAAACACCCGCGCTCCCCACGCCGCACAGCCTTGCAGGATCCACTCCAGCAACGGCAGCGGCAGCAGCCGTCCGGTGGGGTTGTTGGGGGTGCAGAGGAATACCGCCTCCGGCTTTTTCTCTTCCAAAAAGGGCAGAAAGCCCTCATCCACATCGAAATTCTCCGCCTGATGCAGAAAATACGGCGTCACGCGGCAGCCCACCTGCGCCAGACCCAGCCCGTACTCGGCAAAGGTAGGCGCAGGCTCCACAGCTGTCCGGGGCCGCAGAGCGGCGCAGTAAGCGTAGATCAGGTCCGCCGCGCCGTTTCCGCAGAGGACATACGACGCCGGCACCTGCTCATGGGCTGCGATGGCCTGCACCAGCCGGCGGCAGTAGGGGTCGGAGTAGCGGTGCAGCTGGGGCAGAGCCCGGCACACCGCCTCCAAAACGCCGGGGGGCGTGCCAAGTGGGTTGGTGTTGGCGGAAAAATCCAGTGTGATACCGCCGCCGTACACGTCACCGCCATGTTGATTTTCCATTTGATACAGCATCTACGTCTCCTTTACAGCGCAAAGGGCAGCTTGACCCCGCAGCTCAAAAGCAGGGTGAGGATGGCTGTGACGGTCATCAGGTGACACACACGGGGGATGTCCTCGTGGGTGATCTCCCGCGTTGCGTCGCCGATATACTCCTTTTTGTGCAGCACGCCGTGGTACCATGCATCCCCCGCCAGACGCACGCCCAGCAGCCCCGCGCAGACGGATTCCGTCTGGGCTGAGTTGGGACTGGCGTGCTTCCGGCGGTCGCGGCGGAAGATCCGCCAGCCTGCCGCCGTATCCAGCCCCATCAGGCCGCCCGCCGCCAGCATCAGAAGTGCTGACAGCCGCGCCGGGATGTAATTCACCACATCGTCGGCCTTGGCGGGTACCAGACCAATGTTCTTATAGGGCGGCTCCACATACCCCAGCATGGAGTCCATGGTGTTCACCGCCTTGTAGAAAAAGCCCAGCGGCGCGCCGCCGATGGCCAGAAACAGCAGCGGCGCCACCACGCCGTCGGAGGTGTTCTCCGCCACCGTCTCCACGGCGGCGCGGGTCACAGCGGCGTCGTCCAGCCGGTCGGTGTCTCGCCCTACGATCATGGAGACGGCGCGGCGGGAGGCGGCCAGATCACCGCTCTCCAGCGCGTCATAGACCTTCATGGTCTCGTCCCGCAGGGACTTGACCGCCAAGATCTGCCAGCACATCACGCTTTCCAGCGCCAGACGCAGCCACGGGCTGACCAGACCGCACAGCCACAGCAGCAGAGCCGGGACGGCGGTGGATATGATGACCACCGCGCCCCACAGAATGGCACCCGCCGCCCGCTCGCCGGCGGGCGTTTTGGGGCATATGCACCGCAGCACCCGTTCCAACACGCTGATACATTTTCCAATCAGAACTACCGGATGGGGAAAACTGTGGGGGTCGCCCACCAGAAGGTCTATGCAAAAGCCGATAACAAGTGCCGCAAGCGACCACATCATGCCGTTTCTCCTCCGCCCTGCATCGTAAAAATATAAATGGGATTCTGCCCGCTCATCAGGTGATAGCCTCCGGCCCTTCTGTCCCGCGCCGTCTGCAGCGACACCACCTCCGTCTCCGTAAAGGGAAACGCCGTCAGGCACTCCGTCAGCTCAGCCACGGACTCCAGTGAAACGGCCGTGGCCACGATGCGGACACGGGGGTTTCTTGCCAGCAGCAGCGCCACGATCTCCCGCATATTCCCGGCGCTGCCGCCGATGAATGTGTGGGTAGGCGCGGGCAAACCGGCGCAGGCCTCCGGCGCACTGCCGCAGACCACCTGTAGGTTCTCCAACGAAAACCGCTCCCGGTTCTGCCCCAGCAGCGCCGCGGCGTCCTCCCGCCGCTCCACGGCACAGACCTGTCCCCGCTTTGCCTGTAAGGCCATCTCCACCGACACCGAGCCGGTACCGGCGCCGATGTCCCAGCAGACGCTCCGCTCCGTCAGCCGCAGCTTGGAAAGGCACACCGCCCGCACCTCGCTTTTCGTCATAGGCACCACCGGCATTCCCTCCGCGCTGCGGAGGAAGGCGTCATCCGGCAGACCCGGCGTGACCACTGCGTCGGGGTGGGGATTTTCGATGAGCGCCACGCTCAGGGGCGCGTAGGCACCTTCTGCCAGCTCTGCTGCCGTGCCGCACACAATGCGCTCATCCGGGTAGCCCAGCCGCTGTCCCACAGACACGGTGACGCCGCCCAGACCGCCTGCTGTCAGTGTGCGGCACAGGTCGTTGATGCCGCGCTCACCGCCCACCAGCGCGAAGAGCCGGCCGTTTGCCCTCACCTCCGGCAGGATGTTGTGCTGCCGTCCATGGAGGCTCACCACCCGCACATCCTCGTAGGAGGTTTGCAGCCGGGCGCACAGATAGGACAGCGAGCTCAAACCTGGCAGCACCGCTGTGTCGCAGCCCTCCAGCAGAGGAAGCAGCTTTTTGGTGCCGCTGAAAAAGCCGGTGTCGCCGGACATGACCACCGCAAAGCGGCGGTATTCCCGGTGGGCGCGGATAAAGTCCGCGATATCCTGCGGCGCAATGGCGTCATGGGTAGGCTGCCCCGGCCGCGCCACAGCATCCAACATCCGTTTTGCGCCAATGAGACAGTCCGCCGTCTCGATGGCTTCACTGACCTCGCGGGTCATAGCCTCCCGGCTGCCGGGGCCGATGCCGACGATCCGCACCTGCGGCCGGACGGTGCAGCCGAACCGCTTACACAGCACATCCAGCACCGCCGCAAAGGGAAGCCCCCCCCGCTGGGGCGGGCGACCAATGACCACCAGACCTGCGCCCGCCTTCCGGGCTGCGGACACCTTAGCAGGAAAGCCGCCGGCTTCGCCGCCGTCCTTGGTCACCATCCACGCGGCGTTGGCAAACCGCAGTGTGGCCAGATCCATCTCCTCGGAGAAAGGCCCCTGCATGGCGATGATATGAGAGGCTTTTAACCCCGCTGTGCGGCAGGCCTCCAGTGAGGCATCCATAGGCAGCACACGGGCGTACACCCGCTGGGTAAAATCGAGGATACCGCTATACGCCGCCAATTCCTTACTGCCGGTGGTCAGGAGGATGCTGCCCTCGGTATTCGCCAGAAACGCGGCGGCCTCGGCGGCGTTTTCCACGCACACGAGCGCCTCCTTCGGGTCACAGGACTGCCGCAGCAGGCGCAGATATTCTGTTTCCGTCTCCCGGCAGGCCGTGCAGATGCTCTCGGTGATGGAGGCGGCGTAGGGGTGGGTGGCATCGATCACCAGATCGAACCGGGTCTCTTGCAGCATCCGGATGATGTCCGCCACCGGGATGCGCCCCGCCAGAACCGTGACGTTTTCCGCCTCTGGCAGCAGCGTCTCACCGTACTCCGTTGCCACGCATACCGTGGCCTGTACCGGCTGTCCGGCGAGAAATTCCACCAGCTCCCGCCCTTCGGTGGTGCCGGCAAACACGCAGATATTACACATTTCGGTATCCTCTGGGGGTGATGAGCTGTCCCGCCACCGTCTTTGCCGCACTGTTGCCGATAAACACGGTGCAGAACATATCCACCTCCGCCTCCCGCAGCTCTGCCAGCGTCAAGATGCGGCGGCTCTGCCCGTCGCGGCCGATGTTGCGGACGATGCCGCAGAGTCTGTCCTCCGGCAGACGGCGCAGCAAAATATCGCAGGCGCGCTTTACATGATCCGGTCTGCCGTGGCTGGCCGGGTTATACAGGACGATGGTCAGATCCGCCGCCGCCGCGCAGTCCAAGCGCTTTTCGATGATCTCCCACGGTGTCAGACGGTCGCTGAGGCTGATGACCGCGAAATCATGGGTCAGCGGCGCACCTAGCACCGCCCCGCCGCTGCACGCCGCCGTCAATCCCGGCACCACCTGAATCTCAGGCTCCTGCGCCTCGCCCCTCAGCTCATAGACCAGCGCCGCCATGCCGTAGATGCCGCTGTCACCGGAGCAAACCATGGCGGCGGTCTTGCCGCTGCGCGCCAGCTCCAGCACCAGCTGGCAGCGCTCTGTCTCCCGTGTCATGGGCGTGGAGTGAAGTTCCTTGCCGGGATAGCGATCCCGCACCAGATCCACATAGACGGGGTACCCCACAATGGCGTCGCACGCCTGCAGGGCCTCGTCTGCCCGGATGGTCATATCCTCATAGCCGCCAGGGCCGATACCCACTACAATTACCTTACCCAAAGCGCACCTCCCAATGCTCCGCCGCGACGGCGACGGTCACTCCGTCCCGCGCTGTTTTTTGTACGATCAGCCTTTCGGCATCCAGCAGCGCCGCCCGTTCACAGACATTGTCTACGCCGGTAACGGAACGGACGAAGTCGGAGGGAGTGAAGTCACCCGCCACATCCCGCAGCTGCTGCGCCGTGTAAAAATGCACCGGCCAGTTGTTTTTCTCACAGGCGGCCAGCAGACCCGGCTCGTCCTGCTTCAGGTCGATGGAACAGACGCCGCGGATAGCCGCTGTGTCCAGGCCATTTTCCGCGAACACTGTCTGCACCGCACGCACTACCGCTTCGGCAGAGATGCCCCGCCGGCAGCCTACGCCTACCCGCAACACGCGGGGAATCAGCCGCAGGGTGCGGGCAAAGGGTGTTCTGACGTGCCAGCCGATGAAAATGCCCAGAGGGCCGGTCTCCCCGGCAAACGTACCCTCCGGCAGGGGGACAGGCAGGTAAAACTGGCTACAAAGAGGCACGTCCCCCTCCAGTATCGCCGCCGATACCGCCTTGGCAAGCCCCATGTCGGAGATGGCACAGCCGTGCCGGGCGGCCCATGCGTCCACGGCGAATTTTCCCCGGACGTCGGTGGCGGTGGTGACCACCGCCGTGGCGTCCAGCTTCTCCGCCAGCTTTTCCGCCAGCGCGTTGGCGCCGCCGATGTGGCCGGAGAGCAGGGGGATCACAAACTGGCCCGCCTCGTCGATGCACACCACCGCCGGGTCGGTTTTTTTGCTTTTGACATAGGGGGCGATCTCCCGCACGGCGATGCCGCAGGCCCCCACAAAGATCAGTGCGTCCATGGAGGAAAAGCACACATCATATATCGCCTTGTCCAGCGGCAGAAAGCCCGGCTCTTCAAAACGCGGCATGGTATAGCACATCCATACCTCCTCCGGCAGCGCCTCCAGTACCCGCCGCGCCGTGGCACAGCCGCCCCGGCTGTAGGCAAACAGGGCGGCTCTCATTGGGCCCCCTTGCGGAACTCCGTTGTAAAATCGGGGTGGTACAGCAGCGACCGGAGATAGTTGTCGCCCAGGCAGTTGCCCACCACGATCAACGATGTCTTGGTCAGACCGTTGCCTGTCACTGTCTCGTGGAGCGTCCCCACAGTGCAGCGGAAGATATGCTCCTCCGGCCAAGTGGCCTTGTAGACCACCGCCGCCGGGGTGTCAGCGGTATAGCCTCCCGCCAGCAGCTCATCTTGCAGCAGTTCCGTCAGTGAGGTGCTGAGAAACAGCACCATGGTGGCCTGATGGGCCGCCAGTGAGCGGATGGACTCCCGTTCCGGCACCGGCGTGCGGCCGGGGGCGCGGGTGATGATGACGGTCTGGCTCACATCGGGCAGGGTGTACTCCGCCCGCAGAGCGGCCGCCGCGCCGCAGAAGGCGCTGACGCCGGGGCAGACATCGTAGGCGATACCGCGTTTTTCCAGCTCGTCAAACTGCTCCCGTACTGCGCCGTAGATGCTGGAATCCCCTGTGTGCAGGCGCACGGTGGTCTTGCCGGCGGCCTCCGCCTTCTCGATGAGGGCGATGACCTCTTCCAGCGTCAGCTTGGCGCTGTCGTGGATCTCGCAGCCCTCCCTGGTATAGTCCAGCAGCGCCGGATTCACCAGTGAGCCGGCGTAGATCACCACGTCGGCCTCGCCCAGCAGCTTGGCGCCTCGGACCGTAATGAGGTCGGCAGCGCCGCTGCCCGCTCCCACAAAATGTACCATTGTCAGTCCTCCTTTATCCGGCGCAGCAGTGCCGCTGCGTCCTTTGTCTCACAGAGATAGCCATATTCCTTGGAAAAGAGGATGGCTCCCGTCTCTATATCACTGCATTTATAATGCATCATGTCGTCGATGCGCCCGGCCAACCGGTGCAGCACCGCGTCATAAAGTCCCTGCTCCTTCAACAGCCGCAGGGCGTCGTCACAGGTGGCGCAGCAGAGCATCTCCGCCGCCGCACCGCCGTGCAGCCCCTCTGCGGCGGCACAGGCCGTCAGGATGTCCATGCGACAGTCGCCGTAGCGGGAGTGGGTGTTCCACATACCGCCCGCCAGCTTTACCAGCTTGCCGATATGACCGATGAGCAGCGCCCCTCGGAAGCCCAGCTCCCGGCACATCTCCATCGTGTCGCCGATGAAGTTGGAGGTCATCACCGCCGTGGCGGGGTCGATGCCCATGACACCCTTGATATAGTCTGCGCCGTAGTTGCCGGGGGCCAGCAGTACATAATCCGCGCCGCCCTCCCGCCGCTGCCGCAGCTCTACATGGATGGTGTCCACCAGCGCCTGCTCGCTCATAGGCTCTACGATCCCCGTGGTGCCTAAGATGGATATGCCGCCCTCAATGCCTAATCGGGGATTGAAGGTCTTTTTCGCCAGCGTCTCGCCATCGGGAGCGGAAATCACCACATACAGGCCGCCGATGTATCCGAACAGGCCGCAGACCTCCTCCACATTCTCCTGAATCATCCGGCGGGGTACGGAGTTGATGGCCGCCGCACCCACCGGCTGGTCAAGACCTGGCATGGTTACCCGACCTACACCCTGTCCGCCGTCAATGACAATGCCAACAGTCTCTGTTTTCCGCACCTCGGCATAGATCAGGGTGTCACGGGTGATATCTGGGTCATCACCGCTGTCCTTCCGGATGGCACAGCGCACACAGTTTGGGGACAGATGGATGTCCTCCACCGCCAGCGTCAGTTCCATGCCCTTGGGTGTCAGCAGGCGGATGGACTCCTTTTTACTGCCGCTCAGCAGCATCCATGCGGCGGCCTTGGCTGCCGCCGCGGCACAGGAACCGGTGGTGTAGCCCAGACGGAGTTTTTTTCCGTCCCGTATGATAAATTCCTTCATAACCTACCGCCTGATCTGGTAGAGCATGGCGTTGCAGATGGCCGCCGCCACGTTGCTGCCGCCCTTGCGGCCCATGGCAACAATGGCGGGCACGCCGTGGCTTTCGCACACGGCAAACAGGCGCTTCTTGCTTTCCACCACATTCACAAAGCCCACCGGCACACCGATAACCAGCGCTGGGCGCAGGCCGTTTTCAATTTTCTCGGCAATCGTCAGCAGGGCGGTGGGGGCGTTGCCCACGGCCAGCACGGCGCCGGGGTATTCGGCCGCAGCCTTGTGCATGGCGGCCACGGCGCGGGTGGTGCCCGCCTGTTTGGCCGCTGCAGCCACAGCGGGGTCCGCCATAAAGCAGAGTGCCTGCCCGCCCAGCTTGGCCAGCCCCGGCTTGGTGATGCCTGCCAGGGCCATGTTGGTATCGGTGATGATCGTTGCCCCGGCGTGCATAGCAGCAATACCGGCAGCTACCGCGCCGGGGGTAAAGTGCAGGGTCTGCGCATAGTCAAAATCCGCGGTGGTGTGGATGACCCGCTTGACTACAGGGGCGTTTTCCGGCGGGATGTCCAGCCCGCGCTGGGCCAGCTCACCCGTGATAATTTTCATGCTGGTGCGTTCAATATCGGCGGGCAGGTGGTGCTGCGGCATCATTGGTCATTTCCCCTTTCGGCGGGCTGTGCAAGGCCCATAGCCGCATACACGGCGGCCAGATCCAGATTATGGCGTACCCCATCGGCCAGCAGATCCAGCTGCTGGGTACGGTATTCCTGCATGGAGATTGGCGCTGCCGCGGCGGGGTCAATCCCCTTGCGGCGGCAAAGATAGGCGGCAAACTGCTCGGTCAGCTCGCCGCTGTCAAACAGGCCGTGCAGGTAGGTGCCAAACACCTGGCCCTGCACGCAGCCTTCGGGGGTGCCGTCCGCCAGGGTGCAGAACGGCGCGCCCTGCACAGTGGTGCGCCCGGTGTGGATCTCGTACCCGGTCAGGTGCGCCCCGGCAAAGGGCTCCGCCGTCACGGTCGCCTGGCTTTGGGTGCGGCGCTTTTCGGCGGTAAAGGTGGTTTGGGTGGGCAGCAGGCCAAGGCCGTGCAGGGTTTGCGGGTGGCCGCTTTCGGTGCCTTCCGGGTCGGCCAGGGTCTGGCCCAGCATCTGGTAGCCGCCGCACACCCCCAGCACCGGCGTGCCGCGCCGGGCCAGCTTGCTGATGGCTGCTTCCAGCCCGCACTGGCGCAGCCACAGCAGGTCGTCCACGGTATTTTTTGTACCGGGCAGGATCACGCAATCCGGCGCGCCAAGCTCGCGGGTGGTCTGCACATAGCGCACGCCAAGCAGCGGGTGCTGCTCCAGCGGCATAAAGTCCGTAAAGTTGGAAATATGCGGCAGCCGCACAATGGCAGCATCCAGCGGCTTAACGGCATTTTTGACCTGCAGCCGGTCGGAAAGCGAATCCTCGTCCTCAATATCCGCCTTTAAGTACGGCACAACGCCAAACACCGGCAGGTGGGTTTTCTCTTCCAGCATGGCAAGGCCGGGGCGCAGAATCCCAACATCGCCGCGGAACTTGTTGATGATAAGCCCTTTGATGCGCGCCCGTTCGTCCGGCTCCAGCAGTTCCACCGTGCCAAACAGCTGGGCAAACACGCCGCCGCGGTCAATATCACCCACCAGCAGCACAGGGGCATCCACCAGCTTGGCCAGCCCCATGTTCACGATGTCATCGGCTTTCAGGTTGATCTCTGCCGGGCTGCCCGCGCCCTCGATGACGATAATATCAAAGTCTTCCGCCAGGCTGTTGTAAGCCGCCAGAATATCGGGGATGAGCTGTTTTTTACGGCGGAAATACTCCGCCGCCGGCATCTGGCCGCGCACTTCCCCGTTGACGATCACCTGGCTGCCAATATCGCTGCTGGGCTTGAGCAGAATGGGGTTCATCCGCACATCCGGTTCCACCCCGGCTGCCTGGGCCTGCACCACCTGGGCGCGGCCCATTTCCAGCCCGTCACGGGTCACAAAGCTGTTCAGCGCCATGTTCTGGCTTTTGAACGGGGCCACCCGCCAGCCATCCTGGGCAAAAATGCGGCAGAGCGCCGCGCACAGCAGGCTTTTGCCCGCGCCGCTCATGGTGCCCTGCACCATAATACATTTTGCTTTGCTCATTTTAGTACCTCCCGCATGGTCTGCAGCAGCTGTTCGTTTTCCGGCGCGGTGCGCACGGCGGTGCGGTACCAGCTGCCGTCCAGCCCGGGGTAGTTGCTGCAGCTGCGCAGCACCACGCCCCGCTGCCGCAGGGCATCGGACCGGGCCTTCAGGTCCTGGGTCAGGCGCTCCGCCACGGGAGCGCCCGGCAGAAGTTCAGCCATAGGGGTTCACCTCGCTTCGCTTATTCCCCGGAAAACCGGAGAATATCCCGGGAGACCGGGGTGTAGAACAGCTTTTCCGCCTGGGCGAAGTCCCGGGTCTGGCCCAGGATCCACATGAGCTTGCACACAGCGGACTCGGTGGTCATGTCATAGGCCTCCAGCACCTGGAGGGTGTGCTTCAGGTGGCCGCCCACATGGTATACCGTCAGGTCGCTGCCCTCGTTGGGCACCTGGGTGGTCATGACGATGAGCTTGCCCGCCTCCGCCGCCTGGCGGACCACGTCGTAAAACCCGTCGTATTCCGGCAGACCGCCTACGCCGAAGCCCTCGATGACCAGGCCGTCATAGTGGTCGGCCATAAAGGCCAGCAGCTCCCGCCGGGTGCCGGGGATCAGCTTCAGCAGGCCCACGCTGCCGTCCAGGGCGTCGTAAAACCGGGGGGCGGGGCGGCTGCCGGTGGTGATATACTGCAGCAGGCGCTCGTCCTGGATCAGGGCCAGCTCCGGATAGTTGACGCTGGAGAAGGCCTGGAAGCTCTTGGAGAAGGTCTTGCGGGCACGGGTGCCCAGAATGACCTTGCCGTTGAACACGATCTGCACCCCGCCGCAGCCCCGGCAGGCATACAGGAACGCGTCGGTGAGGTTGCGCTTGGAGTCGGTGCCGTCGTACCAGATGGGCTTCTGGGCCCCGGTGAGGACGATGGGCTTGGGGCAGTCCTGGATGAGATAGCTCAGGGCCGCCGCCGTGTAGGCCATGGTGTCGGTGCCGTGGCTGATGACGAAGCCGTCATACTGGTCGTACCGCTCCCGGATGGCCCGGGCCAGGCCCAGCCAGTGACAGGGGCGGATGTTGGTGCTGTCCAGGCTGTACAGCTGCAGGCAGTCCACCCGGCACAGCTGGGCCACCCGGGGGGTGTCCCGCAGCAGCTGCAGGGGGTCCAGCTCGGGAGCAAGACCCTCCGCCGTCTGGCCGGAGGCGATGGTGCCGCCGGTGCCGATCATGAGGATGTTTTTCATATCAAAGCTCCTTGTTGTCCATGGCGGCCAGGCCGAAGCGCACCGCCTGCTCGATTTCCTTCTGCCGCCGGGGGTCGGCGGCGTCATATTCCCGGCGCAGCCGGCGCAGAAACAGGCCCCGCAGGGTATCATCGCCGCAGCGGTCCCACAGGTCCCGGCGCAGACGGGTGTCGTCCGCCAGCTCCAGCTGGAAGAAGCCGCCGGACAGGGCCTGCTCCAGGGCGGGCAGGGTCAGCGGCTCCGCCGTTTCGCCGGTCAGGCGGATGCGGTAGATATCCCGGGAGGTGTCCGGCGGCAGACGGCGGCGGATGGCCTCCAGGGCGTCCCCCTGGGACACGTCCACGGTGAGGATCTCATAGCGGCGGCGGGCAAAGGGGACAAACTGCATATCCACCCGGCCCGGCTCCACGTCGCCGAACAGGAAGCCCCGGTCGCCGGTCTCATCAAAGCCCCGGCCCTGGGGACAGCCGGGATAGGCCCACACGGTGCTCCCGGCCCGGTTCATGGCCGAAGGGGCGTGGACATGGCCCAGGGCCAGATAGTCCAGGCCCGTGGAGGCGATCTCCTCCGGGGCGATGGGGCGGTAGCGGCCCTCCCGGCTGCCAACATCCCCGTGGAGGACCATGATGCGGGCGTTGCCGTCAGGCTGGGCATAAAAGCCCCGCAGGCCGCTTTCCGGCTCCTCCGGGGCGGTGAAGGCCGCGCCGTATACGGTGCAGCCCAGCTCCGGCAGGGTCAAGCGCTCCATGCCCCGGCCCAGGAAGATGCGGACATTCTCCGGCCAGATGGGCTGGCGGTAGGGACTGGCGGCGGAGAGCCAGTCGTGATTTCCCGGTGCGATGACCACCGTGCCCCGAAAGCGGGCCAGGGCCTGGGCCAGCATCTGGGCCGTCTGGCTGAACAGCCGGTCGGAGTCGAACAGGTCCCCGGCCAGCAGCATCAGCTGGGCTCCGTGGTCGTTGGCCCAATCCACCAGGCGGCCGGGCAGCTCCCGGCTCTCCTGCCGCCGCAGACGGGCCTGCTCCTCCGGCAGGGAGCGGAAGGCGCTGTCCAGGTGGAAGTCCGCCGCGTGAAGGACCTTAGCCATGGTCTTCCTCCTGCCAGCCCTTGCACACGTCCACCCAGGAGACAAAATTGGTCCCGCAGCAGCGCTCCAGCTGGTCACAGGTCAGCTCAATGGCGCTGGCGGCGCTGCCCACGGCGGGAAACACCGTGTCAAACCGCCGCAGGGACAGATCCAGGTAGGTTTTCACGTCCTCCGGCAGAGCGAAGGGGCACACGCCGCCTACGGCGTGGCCGATGCGCTCCACTGCCTCCTCCGGGGTGAGCATCTTGGCTTTCATGCCGAAAAGGTGCTTATACTTGCTGTTGTCGATTTTTGCGTCTCCGGCGGCCACCACCAGGATGGGCGCATCTCCCAGCTTGAAGCTCAGGGTCTTGGCAATGCGGGCGGGCTCCACCCCCACGGCCACGGCGGCCAGCTCCACGGTGGCGCTGGACACATCGAACTCCCGGATGCGGTCCGACACGCCGAAGGGCTCCAGATAGGCCCGGACTTTTTCAACGGACATGATACGGTTCCTCCTCTGTATTTATCGGATATCCACGCGCTCCACGGCGGTGCACAGGCCGGTGGAGGACTCTAAGGTAAACAGGGCGCCCTGGGCCTTGCAAGGGCCCTCCGCCGGGCGGTAGCGGCCCGGCAGGCCCCCCAGGAAGGTCTCCACCGACTGCTCCGGGCGGATGCCCAGAACGGACTCCACCGCCCCGGTCATGCCCAGGTCCGTGATATAGCCGGTGCCATGGGGAAACACCCGCTCATCGGCGGTGGGCACATGGGTGTGGGTGCCCCACAGGGCGGAGACGCGGCCGTCCAGATAATAGGCCATGGCCAGCTTTTCGCTGGTGGCCTGGGCGTGGAAGTCCACCAGGGTGAAGGTGGGCTTTTCCCCGGCCTTCAGCAGGCGGTCCGCCGTGGTGAAGGGGTTGTCGCTGCCCCAGGCCAAATCGCACCGGCCGATGAGCACCATCACCGCCACCTGCACCCGGCCCAGGTCATAGACCCCGCAGCCCCGGCCCGGCGTCCGCGGGGAAAAGTTGGCAGGGCGGAGAATGTAGCGGTTCTCCTCCAGATAGTCGGTAATCTGCATTTTGCCCCAGGTGTGGTTGCCCAGGGTGATGACGTCGGCCCCGGCGGCAAACAGGTCGTCGGCCTGCTGGGGGGTCAGGCCGGTGCCGGAGATGTTCTCGCCGTTGATAACGGTGAAGTCCACGCCCTTCATTTTTTTAAAGCCCGGCAGATGGCGGCGCAGGTGGGCAGTGCCCTCCTCGCTGGTGACGTCGCCGATGGCCAAAACGCGAAATTCCATGGTCGTTCTCCTTTTGATTATACCACCTGGAACAGGTAGAATTTCAGATAGCTGGTCTCCTCCACGCCCCAGAGGATGGGGTGGTCGGCGGACTGCTGCCGGGCCTCGATCTGCCGCAGCTGGACCCCGGCGTCGTGGGCCGCGTCGCGGAGCATTTTCCGGAACAGCTCCTCTGTGGCGAAGTGACTGCACGAGCAGGTGGCCAGATAGCCGCCCCGGGGCAGCAGCCGCATGGCTCGGTAGTTGATCTCCTTATACCCGGCCATGGCCCGCCGGGTGGTCTGGCGGCTTTTGGTGAAGGCCGGGGGGTCCAGGATGATGAAGTCATACTGCCCCTTCTGCAATTGGGGCAGCAGGTCGAACACGTTGGCGGCCACGCAGTCCACCACCTGGGACAGGCCGTTGCGGGCCGCGTTTTCCCGGGCACATTCCACGGCGAACTCCGACACGTCCACGGCGGTGACGCGGGCCGCGCCGCCCCGGGCGGCGTTCAGGGCGAAGGAGCCGGTATGGGTGAAGCAGTCCAGCACCGTTTTGCCCCGGGCCAGCCGGGCCACCGCCTGGCGGTTGTACTTCTGGTCCAGGAAGAAGCCGGTTTTCTGGCCGTTTTCAAAGTCCACGGTGTAGCGGATGCCGTTTTCCACAATGTCCGTGCGGGTGAAGTCCGGCAGAGGCTCCCCGGCCAGGGGATACCAGCCCTTGCCCTGGGCCATGCCCTCCTTGTCCCGCAGGGCAACGTCGTTGCGCTCATATATCCCGGCGATGTCCTGGCCGTCCTCCCGCAGAACCCGGACCAGCTGGGAAAAGATCGTATCCTTCACCCGGTCCAGCCCCAGGCACAGCACCTGGGCCACCAGCACCGGCCCGAACCGGTCCACCGTCAGGCCCGGGAAATGGTCCGCCTCGCCGAAGATCACCCGGCAGCAGGTCAGCTCCTCCGGGGCCATGACGGTCTTGCGGTAGTCCCAGGCATATTTTACCCGCCGGGCCCAGAAGTGCGGGTCGAACCGGTCGTTGGGGTTGCGGGACAGAAGCCGCACCCGGATCAGGGAGCGGCTGTTGTAAAATCCGGTGCCCAGCCAGCTGCCCCGGCGGCTTACCACGTCCACCAGGCCGCCGTCGGCAGGCGTGCCGGAAACGGAGGTGACCTCCCCCTCATAGACCCAGGGGTGGCCGCCGGTCAGGGCCGCCTCCCCCTTGGGGGTGATGGCGATCTGGGGATAGGGTCGTTCAGCTTTCATAATGGGCACCGTCCTTTTGTCGTATGGAACCATTGTATCACATGCGCCGGGGAATTACCAGTGTGCGGCGGCGACATTTTGGCATAGAATGACCAGGAAAGGAGAATGCCCATGCCGAAAATTTATCTGAGTCCTTCCACCCAGGAATATAACCCCTATGTCACCGGGAACGGGTCGGAGGAATATTTCATGAATCTGGTGGCCGACGCCATGGAGCCGTATCTGCTGGCCAACGGCATCCAGTTTTCCCGGAACACCCCGGATATGACCGCCGCGTCCTCCATCCGCCAGGCAAACCGCGGGGACTATGACTTCTATCTGGCCCTGCACTCCAACGCCTCCGGCCCCGGCAGTGAGGGGCAGAACCGGGGGATCATCGCCTTTTATTACCCCACCAGCCGGAACGGCCGCCGGGGGGCGGAGATCATCGCCCGGAATCTGCAGGAGATTTACCCCCTGCCGGAGCGGGTGGTGACCCGGTCCACCACCAGTCTGGGGGAGGTGCGCCAGCCCCGGGCCCCGGCGGTGCTGGTGGAGATCGGGTATCACGACAATGAGGCCGACGCCCGCTGGATCGAAAGCCACATCGACGCCATCGGCCAGAGCCTGGCCATGAGCATGGCGGAGTATTTCGGCCTGCCCTTCACCTATCCCGGCCCCAGCCAGCCCGGCGTCATCGCCACGGAGTCCGGCGGGCCGGTGAACCTGCGGGGGGAGCCGTCGGTGTCGGGGCAGGTGCTGGCCCGGATCCCCAGCGGGGAGACGGTGACGGTGTTCGGCCAGTACCGGGGGTGGTATGTGGTGCTGTATGACGACATTCTGGGCTACGTCAGCGCCCCATATGTGCAGATTTAGACACCTGAGCGAAAAAATAGCAGGGAACATGCGAATATGCTCTTGACAGTTTTGTGCAATCCGATTAAAATTAATAAAGATTATCATCGGGGGAGCAGGGGATTCTCCCGGTTATTGTCTGCCCAAGAACGGAGTCATCCGTTTCCATACACAAAAAAGAATAGGAGGAACACCAACCATGACACCTACCGGTTGGATCGTAGCAGCGGCCGCCTTTGCTGCGGCGGCAGTGCTGTTTTTCCTCCTCGGTATTCGCTATCGCAAGCGCGTGGCCGAAAAGGAGATCTCCAGCGCGGAGGAGGAGGCCACCCGCATCATCAACGAAGCCATCAAGAGCTCTGAAAGCAAGAAAAGAGAGGCCCTTGTGGAGGCCAAGGAAGAGATTCTGAAGTCCCGCAGCGAGTACGAGAAGGAAGTGAAGGAGCGGCGGGCCGACCTGCAGAAGCAGGAGCGGCGCCTGCAGCAAAAGGAAGAAAACCTCGATCACAAGATGGACGCCATCGAGAAGAAAGAGGAGACGCTGGCAGCCAAGCATGCCGCCGCCGACAAGGCAAACGAAGAAATTCAGATCATCAAGCGCAGCCAGACCGAGATGCTGGAGCGCATCTCCGGCTTCACCGCCGACCAGGCCAAGGATTACCTCATCGCCCAGGTGGAGTCCGAAGTGACCCACGAAACGGCCCTGAAGATCAAGGAGATCGAGGCCCGGGCCAAGGACGAGGCCGACAGCCGCGCCCGGGAAATCGTGGCCACCGCCATCCAGCGCTGCGCCGCCGACCATGTGGCCGAGATCACCGTCAGTGTGGTTCCCCTGCCCAATGACGAGATGAAAGGACGCATCATCGGCCGCGAGGGCCGCAACATCCGCACCCTGGAGACCCTGACCGGGGCGGACCTGATCATCGACGACACGCCGGAGGCCATCACCGTCTCCTGCTTCGAGCCGGTCCGCCGGGAGATCGCCCGGCTGGCACTGGAAAAGCTGATCGCTGACGGCCGTATCCATCCCACCCATATCGAGGAAATGGTGGAGAAGGCCCGCCGTGAGGTGGAGGCCACCATCAAGGCCGAGGGCGAGCGCGCCATGTTCGAGTGCGGCATCCGCAACCTCCACCCCGAGTTGGTGAAGATGCTGGGCCGTCTCCATTACCGCACCAGCTATGGCCAGAACGTTTTGCAGCACTCCATCGAGGTGTCCCACATTGCCGGCATGATGGCCGCCGAGCTGGGTGCCGATGTGCAGACTGCCAAGCGGGCCGGTCTGCTTCACGATCTGGGCAAGTCCATCGATCACGAGATGGAGGGCACCCATGTGCAGCTGGGCGTGGAATTCGCCCGGAAGTACAAGGAGAAGGAAGAGATCGTCCACGCCATTCAGGCTCATCACGGCGACGTGGAGTGCCGCACGCTGGTGGCCTGCCTGGTCCAGGCGGCGGACGCCATTTCCGCGGCCCGTCCGGGTGCGCGGCGCGAGAACCTGGAAAATTATATTAAACGTTTGGAAAAGCTGGAGGAGATCACCGGCAGCTATCCCGGCGTTGAGAAGAGTTATGCCATCCAGGCCGGCCGCGAGGTCCGCGTCATGGTCAAGCCCGAGCAGGTCAGCGAGGATGAAATGGTCATCCTGGCCCGTGAACTGGCCAAGCGCATCGAAAGCGAACTGGAATATCCCGGCCAGATCAAGGTCCACGTTCTGCGTGAGACGAAGGTCGTGGAGTACGCGAAATAAAAATTTAATGTTTGCAGGGGCCGCTTCGCATTGCGAAGCGGCCCCTCTTTTGCTATAATGTCTTCGAGTACACAGAAAAACCGACCGGACCCCCGATGGAGGACATACTATGAAGCGTTTTCTGCTGTTATTTCTGCTGCTGGCCCTGCTGCTGAGCCTGACCGGCTGCTTTACCATCACCGGAGACACGACCGACACCTCACCGGAGGGGAAGCAGGAGGAGCCGGAGGAGCAGCACCTGACCGCTGACGTTGACGAGACGCAGGTCTGGCAGCGCACTACCGGCGCGCCCTGGACCGGCGGAGAACCCCAGACCGTCAGTGCCGACTTTGAGCGCATTAGTGGCGCGGCGGCCCAGGGCATGACCGTGGGGCAGGAACTTCTGCTGCTGGATTTCATGGACTGTTACTACCAGTCCGTTGCCGACCTGCGGGTCATTGACCCGGCCGTGCTGTTTGCCGACAGTGAGGAGACGCTCTACCACAAGAATATCTGGCACGGCCTGTGCGTCATCCGCAAGCTCTCGCCCATCGACCTGACCATGACCTCATACAGCTACTCCCTCCGGTGCGTATCCATTACACCCTCCGAGGAGACCGAGGGCGACGTGGACCTGGTGCTCCGGGAGAATAATGTGGTCTATTTCAAGGGCTTGAATGGCCTGCCCTCGGAGCAGTTCGGTATCAAGCACACCTTTACCCTCCGGGGGGAGGGAGACGACTGGTCCATCGTGAAGCACTGGTCTGATGACAATCCCTATTACAGCGCCGACTATGACCGCACTACCCATCAGGACAAGAATTTTCCCGCTATCACCGACTACATAGAGGTCCGCCGCGACCTGCCCCGCGAGGGACTGAGCGTGACAGCCGCTGCCGACCACCCCTATGACCGCGACGCGGCCCGGGCTTATATGCTCACCTGGGTGGGCAAGCGTAATCCGGCCTTCATGGCTTACGACGACTACGGCGGGAACTGCATGAACTTCGGCTCCCAGGTGCTGGCTGCCGGCGGTATTCCCATGGACACGAACGGTGGCTATGAGACGGGCTGGTACTGGTACAGCGCCAGCCAGACCACGCTGCCCTGGGTCAATGTGGGGTCCTTCCGGGACTATGTGGCGGCACCCCGTGTAAGCGGTTTGGTGGCTGTGGCGGACGCGCCCTATTTCAGCGGTGAGACCGGCGATATCATCACCATGGGTGTGGACGAGCCGGCTAACCATACCACCGTTATTCTGGACACCATTACGGATGAAAGCGGCAATGTGGTGGACTATCTGCTCTGCTCCAACACGGCGGATTTGCGGAATTTCCCCGCGTCCGCGTATTACTATACCAATCGTCAGCTGATCAGGATCATCGGCTGGAACGACTGAGCAAGGAGGCATATTCCGTGGAATACAAGGTTCTGGCACTGGGCGATGTGGCCAGCGAAACGGGCCTGCAGCTGCTGGAAAAGAAGCTGCGGGCATTCAAAAAGGAGCATGACGTGCGCTTTACCGTGGTCAATGGGGAGAACATCTCCGGCAGCGGCCTGACGAAGGCGCAGGCGGAGGCCCTGTTTGCCGCCGGCGCGGACGTGATCACCCTGGGCAACCACACCTTCGGCAAGCCTCAGATCGCCGCCTATCTGGACGAGGAGCGCTATATCCTCCGGCCCGCCAACTTTACCGGTCGCGCGCCGGGGCACGGCTGTCAGGTGGTAGACTGCGGCGCGTTCAGCGTGGCGGTATTGGTGCTCATCGGCCGCTGCGACCTGGACTTCAACGCGGAAAATCCCTTTACCACCGTCGATAAGCTGCTGAAGGCGCAGACGGACAAGCCCACCTTTACACTGGTGGAGTTCCACGCCGGAGCCACCAGCGAAAAGCTGGCCATGGCCTACCATCTGGATGGCCGTGTCTCCGCCCTTTGGGGTACCCACACTCACGTGCCCACGGCGGACATGCAGGTATTCCCCAAGGGTACCGGCTATGTCACCGATCTTGGCATGACCGGCCCCATCCGTTCTGTCCTGGGCATCCGGCCGGAGCAGTCCGTGGAGTTTTTCCTGGGCGGTCTGCCGGGCCGCTATCAGGCGGCGGAGGGCCCCTGCTCCGCCCAGGGGTGCATTTTTACCCTGAACAGCGACACGGGGCTGTGCGAAAAAGTGGACAGAATAGAGATGAAATAACTGGTAGGTACGAAAAGCGGACTGGAAAAATTTTTGAAAAAACTTGAAAACAGGAGTGAATTTTTGGCTATGTCTGTGGAGAAAGTAAGAGAATATCTGATGCCTTACGGCGTCGCAGATCGTATGCGCGAGTTTGAGGTCTCCAGCGCCACGGTGGAGCTGGCTGCTCTGG